>Ga0102593_1000375_pt1 | contig 87551 bp, 81 predicted proteins | sample AraplaCol_mMS_r2_2_FD_76862 | JGI IMG/M metagenome (GOLD analysis project Ga0102593, IMG submission 76862) | Arabidopsis root microbial communities from North Carolina, USA - plate scrape MF_Col_mMS_r2 (SPADES assembly) (version 2) | ecosystem: Host-associated > Plants > Roots > Endosphere...
CTCCTACTACATGGGTGCGAACGTTTCTATAGGCGGTCTCGATCTGCTTTTTCGTGTTACTTTTGCTTCAACTCCCTCCCCCCCCCCCCCCCCCCCCCCTTTTTTTTTTTTTTTTTTTTTTTTTTTTTTTTTTTTTTGATTCACTTCCTCGGATGATAAGCGCTTTGCTGCCTGCGGTCGCTCCTAGGAGTCCAAGCCAATATATGATCTCATCGTGCGCGGTAGATGTTCTCCAGCGCTTGCTCACTCTACTCTATCGCCTATTGAACATAATCCTTCTGACATAATCCTTCATATCGTGACAGAAGTGAATTCCTACAATACAGTCTCCGAGGCATTTTTTTCTACATCGATATGTATGCGTTTCTTGACGGAGTATTAAAACAGGGAATTTGGTTGCTGTCTTTGGCTGTATCCTTTGCATTGGTTCAGCCCCAGGAACAGCCCTTTAGCCTAACACAAGTTCCTTGAATCTAGGCCGGTATCCATTCACATGAAGGAGCTTGGAAAACGCTCATAGCCTATCAAATTCTACTTATTGTCCAATCGCCAATCACGCGATCATGTCAGGCGTGAGTTCCCAGGAGCACCTCCTTTACCTGCTATAGCCCAGGCAAGCGCGGCCCTCAATTGGTTACGACAGCTTGCAGTGGAGTAGAGACAGGGATCTGTCGTATGGAATCTCGACCTCAGCTGTAGCCACTTACAACTCGTACAGAGGCCGATTCCTCGATGATATTGCCTTATTGGGATCTGGACCTTGAAAACCACGATGGTACAACTAGTTATAAGAAGCCAGGGGTATTCCTTTCCAAATGTTTGGAATCCCGTTTTCATTTATAATCTAAATCCTCGCGCCCCTAGTTCGCTGGTTGAACAGCCTCTTCATCAAATCGTTCAAATCTCCTGCCATCATGGTGACGCTAAATCATCAAAATTTTTGGCAACCGACAACAGGAATCTTGAGGGAATGTTCAGATAATAGTCCTCAGTATGACTCTTCTGAAGTGTCAGGACAATCCATTACTCACGTAGAAAGATGTGAGGTAAATGGCTATCTGCTATGGAAAAGCGGATCTAATGACAGGAATGAAATGGGGAATTTTGGTACGTATGATTATTTCAGCATCCGATTTCACTTGGGCCGACCTAATAAAATCACATTAGAGTCGCAAAATGGCCAATCTACCCCGGAGACGATACTCGAAGCGTCTGCTCGTGATACATCAGCCGGAGCTACCTGCTCTGATCACCCTGATTACCCCGAGGAGGTCGCACTCCATCCTTCCTCTCGAGGTAGCAGTAGCCCTTCTGTAACTGGTCTGGATGGGCCTGGGACGTCAAGGGTCTTCGATGTATTTCGGGACGATCCAGCCGAACAACAACGCGAATATGTGCATTTGCATCCTAGTGTAAGAGGCAAGAAGCGAACCTTAGAGGAACCATATTCTCCACGAAAACGACCCCAGACCGGCTATTTGAACACGGCAGATTCGGAAATTGCGACGACAAGAAGACGCAGTCCAGAAGATGAAAGCCCATTACAAGATGAAGAAAGTCATTCATACAAGCAAGCCAGCATAATGGACTCAATACGATACCTGAAGCAGTTCTACAATTTGGCCAGCGCCGAAGCTCAATTCTCAGGTGATTTGGTCGATGGCGATATCTACAAGGAAAGCCTCGTCGTGGTTCAGAACGCAATCAAATTTCTCCAACACTCATACGGTATTATTGCAACAAGCAATCTGTTAATGAATGAGACTGAGAACAATCTATCCACAACATGGCGACGAAGTTACTCAGCGACAAGTAAGAAGTGGGAGGCCGAAGACGACCATCTGCTGTCAGAACTGAGGGATGACCAAAAGCTGGAGTGGAACTCTATCTTTCGCTACTTTCCCAAACGGAGCCCGTCGGCAATAAAGCAGCGCCATTCCATCATTCGTTCCAGAATGAGCGATAGCCCCTCAAGTAAAGAAAACCATCCGAGAAGCTCTCTTCGGCCAGTCAAATCGTCATCAGCCATCCGAAAAAGTCACAGGTTGAGTCGGCGCTCCGAACTTGGGGCAAGGAGCAGCAGAATTGAACGCCAGCCAAGATACCTCACACGCACAAGGAAAGGTTCTCCGAACACGCCAAACTGATTCCATCGATCCCCGGCTTCGAAATCTTAGCAAGACCTAAGGCTCAAGCTTTCATTTGAGCACACACCGACCACGGGAGGCAGCATCAGTTTAGCGGCATCTTAGCCATTTCTTTTAGCCGCAAGTTGCGATTCCATATTCGAATAAGTTCTTTTCCACGACATTGATTTGTTTTCACCCGTCCGGTGAATAAATTATCGTTCCTGGGACTGAATTTATCTCTGGACTTCGGGGCTGGCTTTGGCCGCAGCAGGGCAGTGAATTTCTTTGAAGTGACATAATTACTTCACCACAAAGAACTTAGCTCTCTTAGATTACAATACTCTTTTGAGGGCCAGGAAGGGGGCTGTTCTTCCAGGGGATGTACATGGGACATACACACTAAGCAAAGGACACTCAACCTTGCCTCTACTGGCTTCCCCAGTTGCACAACTCCGTTATTCCAATAAGGCGCCTCTGAACAAGGTATGATTCGTTCCACCAAAATTTCGGGAAGGAAAGCTCGCAGTAATCTCCGGCTCATTCTTTAAAGCTTAATGTTTGAATTCAACGATCGAGGTTTCAAGGTGGCGCTGGCCATCATGGGATGAGCTCGCCTATACTGTTCAACGTCCGCTCTGAGGAATCTTTCAAACTCGTTTGACGAAAATCCGCCCATTGCAAAACCCGGAGAAGCTCCCAAATAGATTGATTCTATTGGGGCCCCAAAAGTTAGCCCACATTCATATCAAGCTACGAGAAACAAGCATACAGCAAGCATATCTTCTGCATCCGCTAATGAAAGCCGAACCAATTGGTTAACTAGCTCATGATCTCCGAGTATTTCATCGACCCACGTGTCAACGGCACAAAAAACCTCTGAGGATCGCAGCAGTGAATGTTCTTGTTCTATTTCCACCGCCCTGTCTTTTCTTCACCAGCCACTTCGTTTTCACTAGCTTCTCGTTGAAAGGAGTTGGGCGAAAGTATTTGAGCCAATCGGTTGAAATTGTTAAATGAGATAATTGAACTGGTAGGTTAGAGAAGCCTTGAAACTTGGTTATTGAAAGTCGTGGAAAATTCAACGTAAAAGCCATTGTTGAGGGATGTTTCTTAATGACGTTTTTCAACAATTCGATACCGACAGTAACAAAAAGACACACCCCATATCTGTTGACTAACAAGTGATTGAGTCGGATTGCAATCGCTTGGGAAATTATCCCTGGTGTTAAACGCAAGCTCTGGACGACAAGTGTTTCATGATGAGTTTATGGCGGGCTGAATTTGGCACCATTCAATTCGGTAGTCACTCACAGCATGTTGGTGCCCTGGGCATAATACTCTAGTGCATGACGTTGATTTCAGCCACTTTTCACAAATAATACGCCAGCTCAATCTTACTCAGATCGGTCTCGTCGGTACATGAATAATTCAATCACTGTTCTAGATGCTCAGCAACGTCCTTACCTGGCTAGGGAATGTCAGTCTTCCACCTCTCCGCCACACAGTCTTGGTATTCGTGTTGCCATTCCCCCCCCGTCCCCCTACTTGCCCTCTTAGCCCTGCTTGACAGGGCAGTGCGACACGGCGTCTGGTCGTGCAGAAATTGGGCAATGAAGAGGGGCTAACTAGTGAACATCGCTTTGATCCCACCCCGGGTCGTGGTGTGGCTGTGAACAGTAAGTCACGACCATTGATGCAATAATACAACTGAATCGATGTAACACGTCGCCTCAGAGACCGCATCTCTCCCCTTGCTCCAACAAGTCATGGGTCACGCCTACGCAAGCACATATCAGACATACATGAACCAGCGGATTCAAAGCCATGTTCAAGCGGCGTTCCTTGGTGTACCTTCCGAGGATGCCTTGATGAATATTTTAAATCACCAAAGCCGCTACATCGACCCTCGAGCGCCATCCACATACGAGGACCTACCTGAAAGTGAGAAAATTACGCTTTCAAATGACTCTGGTATACAGCGCCTACAGCAAATGCGTGATGCTCTCGCAGCAGAAGCCAAAGAGCTCTACGGATCTATTAAAAATGCAGAAGGCACAAAGATTGGAGGGCTGAAGATGAAAGCGGACGCCACATTGAGAGCAGCGAAGAAGAAACTCAAGGAATCGAGATTCAATGGCGCCCGTGAGAAGTTCTTTGCTACTATAATGGATATCAAACAGGATGCGTATGAGCCAGAAGGGATTGTGCACAGCCTCGAACAGCGCCGTCGAGTGGCAGAATTGATGCAAGGAACAAGCCAAGATCTTTCTGTGACCGAGGATACGGCACGACGAATTGTATTGATTGACGCCTTAGTCCAGCTTGGCTGAATCGAGAAGATTCCATCGGAAAGACCAATTCGAGAAGTCATGCCTCGCAACACCTCTGTTAGCCAGGTCACGCCGGAGGAAATTTCACAGAAAGAGGCATCCCCTCCGCCGGAGCCCCGAAAACGTCCAGTCTCTCTGACCAATCGACATTGTCTCTTCTGCGTCTTTGAGCCAAACTACCAGTGCTTTTTTGCCTCATCGCGGAAAGCTAGGGAACATTTGGAAAAACACATGCGTGGGTTCGATTGTGACGAGCTTATAGAATGCCCTGATAGACTCTGTGGGCTGGCTTTTCGCGGTCATATAGCACTTAAAAATCACGCGGAAAGAGTTCACTCCGTACGTTATTTTACGGAAGCGCAACGCCGCAAGGCAGGATTCTAGAAAAAGTGCATAGAGATATCCTTGGACAATAAATGTGAATTTGAATTGCGGGTTTTGGTTCTGCTGAAGTTTTACTTGAATCAAACTCATGCTAGAACATCACTTAGAAAAGGGCATGCAGAATGAATTGGAAATCTTGTCCATGCATAATTAATTCACTGGTGAGGGTAAAATTTCTACGAGTACGTAATTGCCCTACAGACGCTCCACAGATGCCATTTCTCCTAGGCTTGCTCGGAATCACCTTGCTGTCTACTGTTGGAGAAACAAATTGTGTAATACCAGTAGCGATGATAGTAACAAGGCGTAATATGGTGCTTCGCAATAAATTATTTACCTCATGTATCGTTAATTACTTTTTGTTCCCAGACCAATTCTACGAGAATACAGGAATTGTCAGACCCATGTTACATAACTGTACAGTATTTTTACAAAACGGTACACTGCACCGCCACACTCGTATGCTTTCAATGTTCAAAGTAAATAACGAGTTGCATGTAATGTATTGTCAAAAGTCTGTTTTGTATTGTCTTACTGATCTCAACCTACAGTCCATATCGCAAATCATTTGCCGACGGGTAGGGTACCAACCAATTCAGTTGGGATGAGCTTGTAATTCACAAGCGAAATTGTGAAATAGTGGACGACCATGCTCGACCCCAAGAACGCACCCTTCACCATTCTTCCTACCACCCTCTCTTTTCAACGCCCTCTCTTTTCAACGCCCTCTCTTTTCAACGCCCTTTCTTTTCAACGCCCTCTCTTTTCAACGCCCTCTCTTTTCAGCACCCTCTTCTTCTTTCTTTCTAACATATGTAAGTGAGCAAAAGCAATACTCACTGTTAATACATCAGGATTTGCAAGCATTGTAGCGATGAGCCTTTCGAGTTATTACCGTCGAAAAAACGTCATGTGTTCGTAGTCAATTCACTGTTGTGGCCACGATCGAAAACACACGGAGTCAACAGGCGAAGCTCATGGAATTCATGAAAACGTCAAAAATTTATAAGAACTAGGATAATTGGGATTACATTAAATTAGCTTTTGTGTCCGATGAATTGGTCTATGTACCAAGCATCCCATCGTCTGGAAACGTATAAAAATTCGTCTCGGCTCGTCTCAGTTCTCAATCAATATGAAGCACTCAATCCGCGCCACTGTCTTCAATCCCGAATTCGAACGGCTAAGAAACATCAATGAGATATTTCGGAGCAAAGCTTTCTTGGATTTTCTTGACGAGGCTCAGACATCCCTTGAGTCGCGACGTACTTTGAAAAAAAGAGACGCTTTGAAAAGATCCCTTCTTCATTACGCCGCCATGGGAAATTGTAGCAGTCTGCTACAATTTCTCCTCCAACATGAGCCAGAAATTGATGCGCGAGATATGTACGGACGAACGCCTCTTCACTGGGCTGCTGAGTACGGTTCACTTGTTGTTGTGAAAATTTTGTTAGACCGAGGAGCAAGCATCAATGCCCTGGACTTCGAGGATACAACCCCGTTGTCACACCTAGTACATGCAGGCAATCCAGGTATCGATAGCATGCAAGCGACCGAGGCTTTTCTGAGGAAAAGAGGGGCCAAAATGGATGGAAGTAGGGGTGCTGTCAAGAAGGCCTGGGTTTGGTTCTTGACCTATTCTCGATTGCTACGTCATGTCCGCCCGAATGTGTGAGCATATTACACAAAGGTAGCCAGCTTACATGTATCAGGATAGATACATATTACTCAAATACGCAAAGTGCATGAAATATGGTAATAATAATATTTCTCGGGTCGAAATCAATATCTAGTAGGGCTTGGCGCTAAACTCGTCCTCGTATAATCTGCGAGAGAAAGCAATTGAAACAGCCACTAAATAAGCCGCTGAAACCTGGAAAAACAAGTTCTAGTCAGCTCCGAGGACATCAAATACTTTCTACAACATTGTCACTTAATAGATAAGCGAAGGGTAGAAAATTCGATTCCTTAAGGGTGTTCAGACGAACGATCAGATATCGTTGAAATGAATTAAGAATCAGAAGGCGTAGAAAATTTTGACAATCAAAGGAAAATTTTGGAACAGAGCCGTTGAAGAGAGTCACCGTAGTTGTCTGCTCGCAGCAGAAAAGACAGTTTTGAGAAATGGCGACCTTTGATATTTCTTTAAATTGGCGGCGATGTATGTATTGAAAACAGCAGCAGCTCTCCGAATGAATGCCTGAGACTAATTTAGCGATCATTTGTTAAGCAGTAATAGCTCTGCGGTAGAGAAGTTTCAACATGTCCCAGAGTTAAGATCTCCTCGGTTTTCAGGCGTGACAAAAGTTGAGTTGTACGGTGATGAGAATGAGACATTTCTAGGTACAAGATGCAGTCAAAATGCAAAGAAGAAGAAAAATTGCTAGAATTCATCTGATGAGACGAGGCGATCACAAATCAGAATAAGGGCCGCGATATTTCGCCGACAATTCCGTTGAAACGAGAAAATTATAGCTCTCGGCAGTTTCACCACCTCCGACTGCGCTCTGCCGACCCCTTTTTCACCACCCTCTCTTTTTCACCACCTTCTCTTTTTCACCACCTTATCTTTTATTACTCCACCTTATCTTTTATTACTCCACCGTAGAAGCATTAATGGAAACAGTTTTTTTTTTTTTTTTTGTTTTTGTTTAAAGTAGTCTTACATACTCACTTTTAGTGAGCCATCGAGGGAATTGAATATTTCTAGAAAATTTTGAAAGAATTGCTGAGTGAAGCGTTGAAAAATTTGGTTACTGAAGGTCGTTGAAAGGGACTAATAATAGGGAGCCCTTAACAGAATTGACTCTCGGACGGAATTTGCTCAACGGGCTGCTGAAAAAAGTCACTGAAATTGACCTTTTGAAGTTGACGTCGTTGTTGAGAAATAGCAATGTCTTTCAACGATCGGCTTCAACAATTTCTAGCATCAATTCTCTCAGATTCTTCCATTTGCCACTCTGTCCAACAATGCCTGGGATTATTCTGCAATTTCCCAACGATTCTTAGATTGTTACTTTAACTTCTGTAGACAATGTGGTGGCCTCATTTTCTTCAGCTCCCTTGAACGATTCTGTAAATCAAATTCGGCAACGACTTTTGGCCTGACCGCTTCGCCTACTTCCTATCAAAATTTACATCTCTCTAACTTTACTACTGCTCATGATCCCCTAAACTTACATATCGTAACACCTGCCTGGCCCTCTCTGCCTTTAAAATGGGAGATTTTTATCCCTACTCCCATCTTCTGACTTATTCGAAATGCTACAACTGGCCCTAGGAGTTAGGACGTATCTCCTAGGAAAGAAACATGAATTCTGGGTCAATCACCCGACGTCTTCTTGTTCCTAGGAGCTACTTTTTTACCCCAGGAATATGATGCCGCCTGATTCACAGAGGCCACAAAGAATTTTGGAGATTGCATGGGCTTTCCTAGATATCTAAAGTCAAGCTGGGAACGTCCTAGGAGTAAATTTTTCCAGGTTTCATTTCTGACTTTCAATATCATGGGAAACAAAAGGTATAAAAACTAAGAAAAGACCAATATTCCCGTAACACTTGATCCTTGTATCCTAATGGTTTAACGACTTGGCTGCTACATAGTCCCAAAAAACCTCAACGGTACTGATCCCTCACGCTACTTTAACATGACCAATGCTGACTAGTTTCCACTATAGCTGTCATGGCTTATTGCAAGGAGGAAAACCTAGACGAACCCGGTCCTACTTGCGAGAATGACGACGCGGACACGATCCAGATGGACTCACCTCAATTCTGGGAGATCGTGGAAAATCTCGATCTACCGGTTGTTCCAGATAAAGTAAGGCTTTCGGAATCAACGAATCCATCGACTTTTATCAAATATCCAGCATGTCAAGATTTCGATATTACCCGCAATTTTCAAGATCCAGAGCCAAGCCCCAGACAAAGCGAGAATGGTTTCGACAGTTCTTCGGTAATTGTCGAATCTGAGTGCCTCACCTACGAAGAGTTTCAATCCCTCCAAGATCCGCATAAGATGCGATACTTTGATAAATTGACAGCCGCCTCAACTAGCTGGACGGCTTTTGAAAAATCATGTCCTCGGCTTGACAAGTTCGTGTTTCAGCATTATGACAACGATAACTATCTCTTTTGTGATGAACTTGGAATCTCCCTACAAGATAATGTCAAACAGAGGTGGAGTTTAAGAGAGGTTTCGTCGCCTGATTCGGTACCGAGACGTGAATATGGAAAAAGGGGCAGTCTGGTTCGCTGGTACGATAATTACCTGCGATGGAGTTCTGCCAACATGCGATTTGAACTGAAGCCTTATCATATCACCTTGCTTCCTATAGAAAAAATGGATTCCGAATTGGAGCTCCGTGGATTTCTATATCATATATCTTCTTCCCTTCTTTTGTACCGCCTCACTCTCCTCACGGGGGAGATTGGGGAGGCCACAGGCAGTCAGACTGGATGCCCTTGGGACATTACCGATGGGTACAAGAGTTCTTGGAATATACCACTTCGCCACATGGACAGCGTTAGTACCCTCAGGTTTTATGACTATAAGGGTCAAGCTAGGGCGCTCTTCTCTGGTTCGGAGGAGGCTCAAAATGATGCTGTGGACTTGATCAATCTTTTGACCAGTTTCAGTTTCCCTCATACCTACGATTGTATTATGGCAGGCACAGTAGCTTGAATGCTGGAATCACTCAATCCTGGAGTTTTATGAAGCTGGTGTACTATCCAAAAAAGAAAAAAAAAACGCGTTCTTGACCTTACAAAAAGCAAGGGAGACCTTAAATACTGCAGACCTCTAGCTACTGAAGATTGTTGCTTAGACATAAAGTAAGCTTCAGATCCGAAATCGTTCTTGGGGCCCCAGAAGGGAATATATTTTACTGGATATAGTTAGTACAGACGCTAGTTCTCACCCACAAAGCTTGCAGCATACTGTTTCTGAAGAGACTAACAAATTGTAGTTTACTTGTCCTGTAAACGCCGAAGCGTCAAAAGCGTCAAGATATATTACCAACCTGTTGACTTGGTTCTTCTATCCTCACCTTTAATCTCAATCGCGGCACTAGGCAAAGCTTGGTTGGGGCCCATGCTTCTATCCATCCCATGCGCCATCCGTTCTCGGGTTAAATCGAGCATCTGAATCGTTAACCCCTAGTCCAGGGGAACCCAATAACCCAGGCTTGACTACGTTCAGCCCTTGTCCGTTCTATATCGTTCTGTACAATGGCAGAATGCAAATTAAAATGCGGGAGTAGCCTGATATATGGGAAATAAAAATTATGTAACCAGGGTCTAAAGGAGCATCCCTGTTGTCTCTAGCATGGAAGGTAGCGAGCTTGAATTCAAAGCTGAAGGGGATGGGTGGCCTCGAAATCGAGTCCTTTGGTATAATATACCTATCTCAGGTGCTAGTTGAAATTCACTCATCAGGCTCCCAGGCTAGAATTCTCGTTCCCATCTCTCCCAGTTTCTTCTCGACTACATTTTCCATATTTTCTCTTTCCTCTTCGGTAAGAAGGCCCATCCGTTCTTTCCAGCGGTCGTTTTCGGTGCTCATTGCGGATCCAAAGAATCGGCCATCGAGCTTCTTCCAGAAAACAGCATCGAACGCGAAACTTTTCCTTGCCGCATAGGTGACCCAAAAATCACCGCTCTCCCAACTTTGTTGCATTGGCCTGGAAAGCCTTTGCTCAACTTTCAAACTGCCGCGATCTATGGCCACTTCCTCTTGTTTGCGTAGCACCTTCAAGAAAGTCTGAAGTCGTGACTCATACACTTCCGTCCATGCTTCTATTCCATCGGGCCAATACTCTGGTTGCTCAAGAAGCAGCCACCATGGTGGCGCATGAGAGAACTCCATTGGCGCAGAATATGTGAATTCCCAGTCCACAACGCCTACGATTTGAAAATTATCGTTGATCAAGACGTTTGATGGCCGAAGATCGTCACACCAGATGTGAAATGGTCCGAAATTTGTGGATGAAGTTGTAAATTTGCCCTCCCTGGCGAGTTTGCGAAACAGCAACCTTGCAAGATACCTTCGTCGACAGTCATCTGCGGAATCGACGGCATCGTTCCGTTGGTGTGTCAGATGCTCAAGGTGGAGGTCTGCCAGTTTATTGAAATACGTTGACGCCGATTGAAAAGTTTCCTTCACCTTTGGCAGACTCGAGCGCGGTAGAGTTCCTAAACGTACGAGTTCATTCGCGCTATAGGAGAGTGGTCTTTGAGCCACCTCCCAATTAAAATCGTCAATCTGGACCAAGGATCCTATCCTAGGTAGTCGTAGCTTAGACAACTGAAGCAAAATATCCGCAAGCTGTTCGTAGAGCATTTCAAGCTTGGTATTATCAAACTCTGGGTCGAGAATCGGACGATCCCTAATTGAAAATCCAGGAGTATTAAGGACGTCGCTTAGGTCCATTACATGGCCAATGTATTCCATGATGATAAAGGGGCCGAGGCCGAGAGGATTTTCCTCCTTGGTACCCCAGTGCAGGATAAATGGCACGGGGATTGTCGTATGCTGGTGAATATACCTAATCATATCGACTTCATTGCGCACTTTCTCTTCAGGAAACATAGTAGCACCGGGTTTGGGAAATCGAATGATTGCAGAACCGCCATCCTCAAACTTCATTCTAAAGGACACGTTGAACGACCCAGCTTTTGGATCACATAGCTCAACGGGAACTCCTTTCCGATGCCGCAGAATAAATTTACCTATAGCCATCAAGGTCTCTTCCTTAAACAATTCGTGTACCCAAGCATCTTGGATAGCCTCACTCCGTTCCCACGCGACATCATCGAAACACATGCGAGTCCGCATCTCTTGAACTGTGGATTAAATGGACAATAACGTGTTGATGATTGAAGAGAACGACGCGGCACTCTCAATAGGGGTAGCACTGAACATTTATAACACGCCCACTTCTGGGCTTTCTCGATGTGCAGGGGTAGATCCACCTTTTCCAAGCCGCCACCAATGATAATATTATAGACAGTAGGAGAATTTCTTCGTGTCCTATCTGCGGCGTACATATAACAGTATTGTGAAGGCAGCAAGTTTGGGATGGGCTGCCAGAGGGACTCTGAGCAGAGTAAAGATTAAACGCTAAACCATTTACAGATTCCCCTCGCCCTTTCTCAGCGACCCACAGCGACCAAAGTTTGGATCGCCCAATTTGAGATCGCTCTCACAGCCAATCACAGCCCCGAAAGCAACCAAAAAGGGCATTGTCTTACCTAGTTAAAATAATTCGATAAATCCATGTTCATCATTTTAGTTGGCCAACAAAGGTGCAGTACGAGAACACAATTAAGACTAGGATGGGGGCTAGATCCAGACCCCAGATCTAGGTGTGTTTATTTGTGTCCAAAAAGCTTGACTCGGGCGCTTATCCCACTAAAGTGTCCCATGTCGCTCAGCGCTGCTCCAGAGGCTTGGAAGCTGGGAAGCTTCAGACCGCGGAGTTCAGATTAGCGAAGGAACCAGCCATCAAGGGAACACAAGGTCGATTTGCTGTGGGACAAAGCATCCGCCGCCTTCTTCCCATCCGCTTCAGTGCTCATCCTTCCTATTTTTAGTCTTGACGTAATGATGTGTTCCAATTGTAACCGACTTTGACTCCGTCGGGGGCTAGATTCATTTGTGAGCGCACGTGACGATCGAGAGCGTTATATAGTCAGTTCCAACAATTGCCTTTTTGTAAGAAAATCTGTCGATCATCTCTACCTGCAGAGTGAGCCATATCAATCATTATGCAACTTTCGAAACCTAGCACCTGGTTGCGTTTTACAGCCATCACTGAGCGGACAGACAAAAGGCAGACCCAGTGCAGCCTTGAAAACGACAGTCATATCGAGCAGAAAAGAAAATCCACTCAAGATCCAGTGCATGTCGTCGTTGTTGGTAGGTCAACTCGTTGGACTATGCGGCCGGCGTGGGAAATTCTAACTTTACGCCCAGGCAATCGCGGATCTGGAAAGTCTACGCTAATCAAGCAAGTGCGTATCATCTCATCAGTTGGATTTACATCCAGCGAACGCTATCAAGCACGAGAAGCAATATGCAAAGATTTCCTGCATGCTTTCAAAGAAGCTCTCAATATTATGAGAATCAATAGAGTTGGATTCAAAAGTAAAAATGCGAAAGTAAGTGCCAATCAATCTTTTCACATATTTTCACATATATTAACATACTAATTCTGGTGTCACGTCAGATCGCAGCTAAACTGATCTGTGAAACAGACGGCCGTCATTGTTCTCAAACGTCTCTTTTGAATTGGAAAGTTTGCAAGGCCATGGGAACCGTCTGGGAAGATGGCAGCTTTCGCGAAATACTGTTTAAGGAGACCCATCCTTGTCACCACACGTTGCTCTGGTAGTGTTGCCCAGCACACATATGATTTCGATAAAAAAGATAATTACTAAAAGATGCAGTTTTCGCCAATATCTCGACGTCATGTGTGAGTTGCGCTGGGTTCCTAGTAATCAGGATGTCCTTCGTGCAAGCTATAGAACGCCAAGAGCATCTACACCGACCCCGGGATCCCTCAATCTCCAAATGATGGACTTGAGCGGCCTATGGCAGCAAAGGTTAATTCATTGCTTTGAAAATTCGCCTTACATGCTCTTTTTGGTAGCGCTCTCTGAGTATGATCAGTATCATATTCAACATCCACAAATCGTGCGTTTAACTTTTTCAGGCGCTGAAAGATTATTTCTGACTTGGCCAGAACTATTTACGTGAAGCGATGGCACTTTTTGACTCTTTGGTAAATGCGGAGAGTTTCAGAAAAAAACCAATTATATTGTTTTTCAATAAATTCGACAGATTTGCTGACAAACTGGCCGCTTCCCCTGTTTCCGAACATTTCACCGATTACACTGGACTCGGTACTGACCTGGAAGCTGTGACAGTCTTCTTTACCGAACAGTTTCAACAGCTCAACCGCACGGGAAATCGTCGAGTATACGTTCATCATATAAATGCCACCGATAAAAATTCAGTGAGGCGGGGAATAGCTCATGTGATAGACGATGCTTACTTGGACGCACTTCAATCTGTATTTCCGGAAACGGTGTTCCCTGTGTCGCCAGTTTAATCTCCAACCCTCGCTTGATACTGTATGCATCGACATCCAGCAGCTCTCTGGATCAAGACTCGCACGTCCTCGAAGCAGAAAGAATCGAGTTTTTTAAGCCAATTACAGAAAGGCGGCGAGAGAAAAGTGAATGAGAGTGACGTTGGGTTTGCATAGGCTGGCTGGTTTTGGCGTGGTCCTGGGTCCAACTTCACCATCGGGTTGATGGCATGACGGCCTTTTAACTAAATTATGCGTCTCTATTATCGAATGAAGTCCCATTACGTCCTGACTTGCAATTAAATCGAAATATCTGCAAAATCCGAAAGTCGGCTCAGGTCAAGGGATCTCATGCAGTGCAATGCAGGATTCTTGGACCCCGCGTTCACATTGGCGCCTCAGCAAAGACTTGGGAATGCACCGCCTGGGGGCTCTCCATCCTCTCATCAATTTTGCGCGCTGGATAGCTCACCCAAAAAAGAAAACAATAACATGGGAACCTGCGCAATATCTACAAGGATTCAAGATGAAACTGCTGGTAGTCACGTGCAGATCCTAATAGTCAAGTCCCCCCAGGACATTGACCAAAAAATATTTCATCCGCTCCCTGAGCAGAGGGCTGAGCAGGGCGAGCATGGAGGGAGCCTTTCATTGCGTGCTTGTTTGACGAGTCTTATGTGCTGTGGCCAAAGCTCGGACAATGTCGGAATCTCCACCTACCTATGATAACTAGGAATGCCATTTCTGAGGCAGTACGGAGATCGGTCTCTAAGAAATCGACTGGAACCTGAGCGCGTTATTTATACATGTGGCAAGCCACGATAGGGCACAAAATATACCTGCATATTTTAGGTTCAGACCACCTGAAGTTCCAATGCCATGCTTCGCAGAGCACGAACGCCCTAAGAAATTGAAGGCATTTAAGACCGGTAGCGCACTGTACCCAACCACAAAGCCTTTCTAAATTTCGTCTTCAACCATGTCAAGCCCTCGAGGTCAACGCATCCAAGCCAACTGTGTGACGATATGGGGTAATGGGGACTATGACCTGGACCTTGAGACCGACGATTGGCAGACGTTCTGGGCGGTTGTCAAAAAGGACTTTGGGACTTATTTTGGCCCACCTTTAACGATAACTGGGGTTTGCCGCTCGGAGGATCATGTGTGGAGTGAGTTGGATAGGATGTTAGCTGCATGGGCTAGAGTGATACGGAGCGGGGAGCCGATCACTGAGGACCAAAGGATTGAAATATTTGGCGGTCCAAATTGGCGAACCAACTCAACGCTGAAGTCTCTATTTGCTGAAATGGACAAACTTGAATCTAAATTCCTTACCGTACCGACAACTCGTTCAAGCAAGGAAGATTAGCCAAGTAAGGTATCACATCCTGCGAAGCTCATCAATGCAGTCTCCATAATTGTGCCAAATTTCTGGCCCTCATTCTTTAGGAAGCTTTCCTTTCCAGCGAAGTGTACTCTCTGCAATAGGTTCATAAGATTGGCCTCGCTTTTATCAATCGGCGGAGCGCGATGGAGATTCTTTGAGCTGTCAAAGAAGAGATATTGGAATGGTCGAAAGGCTCCTACAGGGACCCAAATTCAAATTACGCTCACTTTGATCATCTACTTATCAATATAATATCTCCTTCTTTGGTGAAGATTGCCTCGCGATATCAAGTAGTGTAATCGTTATATATGGATTTCTGCTGGCTTGCACTGTCTAAAATGAATTCCACTCCGATGTTCCATCGAAGTTGATACCTCAACTTCAGGTCATAGAAAGTAACCAGCGAAAATCCTCGAGCTTTCGAAGGAGAACGGTGATCTAGTGATTGTAGCTAATGGAGCTCGGCTTGACTCGTTGCAAAAACAGCGACTTTATTGGAGACAGGCTGCTTACAGTAACGAAATATTGAGGAGTCGCAAAGTTAGTCCCTATCATTCAGTCGGAGTCGCTGCTACAGTACGCGGACTACATGTACTTTCGTGGTCCCTCGTGGAAAGTCACCTTCTCGTGGTGAGGGATGTCAGTAAGTTAGACTGCAAAGACTGACCGAAGCTGAGAACTTTCCAAACCAAAAATCCGATGGAAACTCCTTTATTGGTTGTGACGAAGCGGCGGGAAGCTTTCAAAAGAACACGTCGACAACTTCGCAACGTCGACGAGCCTTCGAATAACCGATCTGCCTACACATTTTCAACCTTTACTCGCCGGCTTTGTTCACAATAACTCACCTGCCCTACCGGTTTGATCACATGTCGATTCGTCAGTCCTTTGTCTGCTATCTGGTGTTGCCGCCAGCGAGGCAGTCAGCTACTTCGGGCGTTAATGTGAGAAGTACTCTCGGTAAATCGCTACTCAGGGAAGAGGTTCAAAACTACATCGAGAATGGACACGTGGAGGGTCCGATGTCACAGAGGAATGGTAATTGCTTTTAGGGGAGAGGATATGACAACAACAACAACAAGAAATCGTTAAGGACATACCCGTATGGAGTAGAGGGGTTTTTGGCAGCTGGTTCAGCTTTTCCTCTCGGAAATGAGAATTTGACAAAATGTATGCAATGGAAAGATCAGATAGCTTATAGGTGCCCTCTAGGCTTGACACCTCCGGGCGTAATGAATTGTGTGTGTACATTCGTTGCCACCATTTTAAAAGACATCAAGGACTACTATTTCTCCATAATGTCTTTTACTAGATGCGAGTAAATGACTACAGCCACTCTTTGGCCATTCCACTACAAGTTTACCCCTCCCAGCAGGCTTGGGATGCCATTCAAAGCATAATATAAAGCACGTGGGCTTTTTCTAATAGGCCAGGAAATGTGGCCAAGCTGTGAATTCCGAAGTGCCCCGAGGCATCCTATGCGTCGGGTTTGGAAGATTGCTCGTTCGGGAAAGGCTTTCTAGCCCAAATTCTTTTTGCACGCTGATATACATGGATTCGTGGGCTTTTCAGTTCCTTTCTCATCTGAGCAACATACACCAAGACTTCGTCCCTGGACCAGGGCACCGGATCACCGTATTTGGTGAGCAAGTACATGGAATATCCTTCCATTCCAGAGAACCAATGTTGCAAATTCACCATGCCAGCATCTTTCAATAATTTATCGCGCGGCCAAGGACCAATGGGCCATTTCTTGGTCTCCTCGTGAACATCCACAAAGCCTGCTGCCTCGATGGACGTGCGCATTGTTTTGGTAATGTCAAGTGATTTTCCTAGCTTTTCACCAGCAGCAAAAAAGCGAGGCCCCCAAGTAAATAATATGCTGTCTGGTAGAATACTCCCATCGTCGCATTCACAACGTATGTCCATCTCAATCTGTTCGAACCAGCCACCTGGCTCGAGGTTCTCGAAGCATTGCTTATAAAGAAATGCCCACTCATCAGAAGAAAATGCTCCGATGCCATGACGCAAATGGATTAGATCGAAATTTTCACGCCATGTCCACTGCCTTAACACGTCGTCCACCTCGAATATACAGTTTGGCGGGATCCAATTATTCGGAGGAGGAAATAGATCGACTCCTCGAACTGTAGCGTTTGGAAACATGTCAGCAACGTCGACAGCCCACGCACCTTGCCCCGTACCAACATCGAGTACATGCTTTGGTTCTTGAATAGGCGCGCAATACAATGGGTTTGATTTCTCCGAGTTCATGAGCAGAGCAGCAAGGTGCCCCATTTCATATGTCTCGAATTGTTGGTCATCTGCAGGGCTGAAGTATTCAGAATTTCTCAGGGTTTGGTAACGTCTTCCATTGTCCATGAACCCCTTGTACAGATCAGATGCAATTGATGTAGTTTCAGATTGCCAGTCATCGACTGCATAGGACCCAGTTCCGGGGTGGTGTATGTCTGGGTCTGGAACGATCTTGATATCATCAAGATGTTTGGCCATCAGGGGCAGGCGAGGTATTAACGTTGACGTGGGTCAAGAAGCAGAAGTGGGTCGCCAGGGAAAGCTGTCGCACGGGATGTGTGGCTACGATATCTGTCGAGAACTGGACCCGATCTGGAGGGCTTCGGAACGAGGACAGCGGCAGACGCAAACATTTATAAATGCTGGTAGTTGACTACAACTCGACTCTTGCCCCTTTCGATCAATGCGGCCCGTTCATTTGTCGGGGATAATGACCAATTCTCCCCGGAGACGATCTACGAAGGCAACCAATCATCGATGAGTTAAGGTGGACCCTTAGATGCAAGAGGCCGCTTCGGGTAGATCCAGGATACGGAGTCTCAGGTCAGCCAAATTCTTCCAGCAAAGACCCAAAGCTATCTTATGTCTCATATATGATCTAGACTTTCCTGATGATGTATTGTGTGATCGCAACATATTTTGGACTGCGAACACGCCAGTTACAAGGTAACATCTGTTAAATATTGTTCTAATAACTAACCAAATCCTCTCAGCCAGAGACTAGTAGTTACGCAGCCGACACTATTAGATACTGAAAGTTAACGCATAATTTCATATAAACCGATAGATAACCCATTTTTGCTATTTTCGGCAATTGCGGGCATTTTTTGGGTGCTTCAGCCTAATGAAACGTCGGAACTCTCATCCTGCAGCTCAAGAACATCAATGATCATGTTCTATAGTACAGTACAGGAGCATATTTCTTTGAGGCTTGTTAGCAGCCAGCAGGCTCTCCCGCTACTACCTCGGTGGTAATGGCTAAGTGTAATTCCATGAACCCGTACATATTGATTCGGCGTTTTATCACACTTGAACAATTATCACTCTTTCAACACCGCCATTTCTAACCGTATCGCACGTATTGAACGAAAACGCTTCACTGACTGTCCGTTCTTACTTGTCCCGAATCCTTTTCTAGGTTCTCAGGATACATAGGTGTACATGGAATAACAGAGTCCCTCACTGTACTGTATCTATCCCGAAAGGGAAGGCCGTAGTTCGTATGTTTCTTTCCCCTCCATGTATAAGTTGATCTTTTTCTTTATGAGAAGTAGCCCGAATGACCGCTTAACAAAGCAATATATCCCCGAGGAAGATGTATGTTTATTCAACATGCAGACTGACATTCTCGGCTGCCAGGTGACCATAAAGGCGTTCAGTATCAGACGGGCGATATACGCATTCAAGCCAGCTAGTTTGCAATCGCTTACAGTTAGCTCTAAAACTCAAGCCTGATCCATTACAACGATGCTGTTCCCCCCTAAACACGATTTTTTCTCTATGGAGTTGAGGCTCTATTTCAAAACGCTGGATGTGTAACGCGGCGATCATTTCTTGATGGTAAGTAAAAATGGAACCTACCATTCGGAAAAAAAACATCTGGTTGTCCGATTGCTACGGTATAGACCTCTTGTTAATACAACAATTAGTCGATGAAGTTTACACATTTCGACCTAGTATGTTTCGTTAAAGAATACGACACAACTAGGAAAGCTTGAGATTGTGAGACTTCTACATCTGGGCCGTCAGCATATCTAATTCCATCGAATTCTCAACCTACAGAATCAACCATAGACAGTATGCAACAAATCAAGAGTTTTCAAGAACATGAAGTTCTGGACCAAACTTTATACATATATCACCGAATTCGACATCAATCATAAACCTATAGAAATGGCGTGTCTCTCGATCTGGTCATGGATCTCCTGCTCCTGGGATTGCAGTTTTCGTGCCTTATCTGTGGAAGATCCCGAGTTGATTCCATTCCATGCCTCAAAATGCATATCATCCCAGTAAAGCTCCCACAAAATTTCCATCTCAGCAGTCAAGCTGTTAGCCAGTTTCACATGTACAATACGTTCCTCAATGAAAACACCGTCTGCGAGCCAAGAATCAAAAATGACCTCGTCGATTCCCTGAGACATCCAGTAAAAATGTTCGAATTCAATATCCTTGATTCTGACGATTTCGTATTCGCCACTTTCCGCGCTTTCTGTGACTTTCCATTTCACATTCAGACTTTCCTCTTTGACATAGATGTATGTCGGTGAATCAGTCCAAAGCTTATGTGCGATTTCTTTCACAGGAGCTCTAGCACCAAAACATTTTGCCATTCGACCTAGTTCTCTCCCAACCGAATATCCGTCCAAAGGAAGGCCCAAAATCATGTCGGTCATCGAAACTCGGAATCCTTGAAGGTCTGGCAAGCGACCATTTTGGATATAGGAGCCCAGGGTCAACCCGCGGTCAAGAAGTGTCTTAACAGAAACTATAAGCTCCACATATCGGTTTTCAATTTCCCATTCAAATATATACTCGTGGATGAATTTCCTTCCCTCTTCAGGACAATACCCTAGGTCAAGGGCAAGCTCCACGGCATGATGGTAGGGCAGCTTTTCGTTTTCACTCATCGGGACCGAAATTATAGCTATCCAGATGTCACTAGCCCGCTCATTCAGGTTGTAGTATTTCACGAACGCACGATGAAGAGCTTCAATGGGGCGGTCAGTTGCGGAGACCAGAGCGGTGCGAATGTTTTGATCGAATGTCATATGCTGCTCGAAATTTGATAGAAGATCCGACTTTGAGAGTCGAGGGCCGGTATAATTTAAACCGCATTTCAACGCTCCTGCACTGTTCTTCGAGAAGCAGCGATAGAAATACCTTTTCAAGGTCTTGTATGTCATGCTTGCAAAGAAGTATAGAATGAAATAGGGTTTGAAGGCACAAAGCGAATAACTTTCTACAACTTTTGACCAAGTAGCTCTCCCATATCCCTGGAATTCAGGGTTAGTTAAAGTAACGCGAAGGCAACCGTGATCATTTCTGTTACTGTCATGAGATGTCAGATCTCGTGCGGGGAGGAAACAGCATGGGCCATTTCGCTAACCGGAATCGTCCGAAGTTGCCGCGATCCAGTCCTTGAGCAGACATCTCGTTTCTTACATAAAGCCATAATATTTAGAAGAGGTAACTCGGAAAGCAGGAAAACGACGCAGTAACCCCCATCCCGGTGACATGAAACGTCCTGTGTAGTGAAACGCCGACGAGGTACCTGCACATTCGAGCACCGTCACTCCCAATCCACACAGGGAATATAGCCTGAGAGTAGCAGAAATAATGATTATTTGATTACTTATTTGATCGTGCTATTCCAACAAAAATTGCAAAGTGCTAACGTGGCGAATTACGAGATGACACGCGCGACTAGAAAATCCGCTGTCTTCTACTATGACGCCAAGATTACCCACGAAAACGTCTGAGATAGATAAGAAAAACAATTTCCCATTAATTCGCCTACCTAGTTACGTATGATGCTTTTTTATATCATCATAATCATGAATCCTAGGGATATTCAAGTCTTGGTGGAATTCTTGGCAGCAGAAAGCTACATCAAACAAACGTACCGATAAGGCGAATACGCGGACATGAAACAACCATGTAATTTAATGTATGAAAATTACTAGCGCCGCTAAACAGAACAGCCGCCCTATAATCGAGTCCGCAAATAGGGAATGATTTGAAGATTACGCCACGTACACCGCTATTGCGCTAGAAATCATAAAAACAGATCTGGGAGTATTAAACTTCTTAATTTTTCACTCGGTTGTCAAGCAGTAGACTAAGTTATTGACGCTGGCGAGCGTGTGAGGATGGTCACATGTCCATCTAGGGCAGGCTCCTCTTGCGGGGTGAAATATTGCTGATTGGCGGCTTTATCAGCGAAAGAAGGCTTGTTATTGGTTCGCCGCTACACGGCGATTCCGGTCGATCTTGAATGACGTTCATTGGCTGGAGACATCAAGGTCATTTCTGGCACAGTTTCCTGAGGGGCATCTCCTACTTGAAATGGAACTATCCAAGCCGTGAAAGGGCATAGGAGTATGAATACTGCAGATTACGCGAATAGCAGCTAGCAGATTCAAGAAAACGTTATGTATGCTCAATTGCTATGTACAGTACTTGAATTTTTCCGACTAGCTTTACATGAGGTTCTTTTGAAACAAATTCACCAGCTAGACTTAACGATTCCATCCCAACCCTGAGGAACCTAGATGGCATCGAACCTCCATACCTTACATAGCTTTACATACCTCTGTATCAGTTAGAAAATGCTGAAATCACTCAACCCTGGAATTTAATGATTGTTGGCGTATTTACTAGCCTCAAACAATTAGCTAAAATACCCGCGTTCTTGACCGTTGAAAAACATGTGAGAGTTGAAATACTGCGATTTGAGCAAAGTTTTGCCGTATGGTGTAATTATGAAAACATCACTTAGGAATCTTACATCAACAGCTTTTCAACTCCAGCATGGGTAAAGGAGCTACAGGGTTTAGATTTGGTCAGATAGCGCGTGTTTAACCGTTGAACACCAAGATGATTTGAATGGTCAGTTGAGCAAAAGTCAACATTTTTACACGTAAGCATAATTAATTGGGTGATAATGAAGCATAAGGAACATAATTCTTAACCGTCAGCCTCGCTTAAGCTAAAGAATAGAGCGGGAAAATTTCACCATTTGGCAGTTTTCACCAGGAGTGGTTGGCGAGATTGAAGTTGAACGGTCTTTTTTGGTGGAAACCCACATCTGCTGCCTAGAAGTAGGGCGTCGATCACGTGGAGTGCAGGGTCAAAACGATCCCCTAAGATTAGGACAGTTTTCGGTTCACCCTGAATGTGGCCTTACGTACAACCGCTCTCTTAACAGGGCGCTAAGTCTAAAACAGCTAGCTTTGAGCTAAACCGAGGAAAGTTTAGTTCCAGATTGCTACGCGTGATGTCAGGGCCAAAGGATTCTGTCATAAGCCAAGAGGGGAAGTGACGGTTATGGTAATTAGCTTTCGTACAAAAAAAGCCTTTCGATAATAGCATACGTATAATACATGTGGCCTGAATACTGTATCAAGAAACGACGTAGGAGGAAGTTGCATGCTATACAGCAGTGGCTATGAAGTAATACTAGCAATAATTGTAGGTGCATGCTTATACCCCGCACGTGTCGGTCAATTCAGCCGCCGCGCGGGCACGCTTCGGTGGCCATCTACAGTATCAATAGGGGACCTAAACTCCGCTCTCATCTCTCTTATAATCCTATTATCAAGCTTGGGTACAACCCACGGTAGTGGCGGCTTGGTTTGGTGAGTTACATCCAAAGATGAAACAATCAATCTCAGCAACCTGGCCACGCGATATGGAGGCTGGGAATATATTTTCTGCCCTTTTCTGGAAGCGCTGACTGATGTCCCCAGATATATGCAATGCGCATTACGAACAAACTATGTCGTCTATGTCGTTCGGCAGCGATAATCTGGGAAATCAGGTGGGAAATAATTATGGAGTGATCTATCTACCTCTAGGTAAGGTTTACAATAAATAGCTCCCTATCTAACGTGGACTAATGGTCGTTTCTTGATTGAGACCAACAGAAAACCCAACCCCCGATGCGTCCGAAGCCCCGGCCGTGCTCCACGGTGCCTTTTCAGAAGGACGGGGTGTTTGTGGGCCGAGAAGCTGTGATCTGTGCGATCAATGAAAGACAAATGGCGACCGGCCAGCGTCATGAGCGAGTGGCCTTAGTGGGGTTGGCCGGGGTTGGGTTAGCTTTCTCTACGCGAAAGCCTTTTGAGTAACAGCTAATCCCACTGCCTGTTAGAAAAACCCAGACCGCTATCGAGTATTCTTATCGCGTGCGAGAATCCGCACCAGACACGTGGGTTTTTTGGATTCACGCCAGCAATGCGGCGCGGCTGGAACAGGGCTACCAGCAGATTGCCACCGTTGTGGAGATTCCGAGACGGGACGACCCGAAGACGAACATCCTCCAGCTGGTGGATCAGTGGTTATGTGATGCACGCAATGGGCGCTGGCTGATGGTGTTAGATAATGCGGATGACGGTGGGATCTTTTTTAATGGCACTTTATCTAATGAACGAGGGCCACTAGTGAGGTTCCTGCCACAGGTCGCCCATGGATCAATCCTAATCACATCGCGAAATAATCTTGCGGCACGGAATCTGGTGGGGAGTGATGGTCATATGATCGAGGTTAAGCCAATGAATGAGGAAGAGTCTCTCGCCCTGTTACGGGCAAGGATTCCGGCTCCCCAACCTGGAGAGTCAGGAGAGGACGAGAAAGCCCTGGTCCAGGCACTGGAATACATTCCGCTGGCAATCACACAGGCGGGATCATATATTTCCAACCGCTTACCCCTCATTTCCGTCTCCGTATACCTTCGACTTTTCCATGAAAGTGAGTCAAAGCGGACCCGGCTTCTCCAGAATGAGGATTCCGCGGATCTCCGGCGCGATCCCAGCATTCGGTATGCGGTGATCACAACTTGGCAGCTATCGTTCGAGCAGATCCGTCAAGAGCGGCCCGCGGCGACCGATCTCCTGTCGTTGATGAGTATGTTTGATCGACAGGGAATCCCTGAAGTTCTGGTGTGCAGCTCCGATCAAGATGAGTTGGACTTTCACAATGCATTGGCGCCGCTGCTCAGCTATTCTCTGGTCCGTGTCGAAATGAACGAACGGTTATTTGACATGCACCGCCTAGTACAATTATCGGTCCGGGCGTGGCTGGACATGCAACAGAAGCTGCATGGCTGGCAGGCCAAATCACGAGGAATTATGGCACAGGTATTCCCAGATGGCGAGTACGAAAGCTGGACGCAATGCCGATCGCTCCTTTCGCATGCCAAAAGTGTGCTGCAATCTCTATCTGACGTAGATGATGAAGATCAATTAAATGCTGCCACTCTCTTATCTAATTGTGGGTCGTTTCTAGATCTCCAAGGAGTTTATAAAGAGGCGGAAGCGATGCACCGACGGGCGTTGGAAGCACGAGAGACGGTGCTTGGGTGTGAGCATCCTGACACGCTCACTAGTGTCAGTAACCTTGGCAGGGTACTCTCCAGGCAAGGGAAATATGAAGAGGCGGAAGCGATGAATCGACGGGCGTTGGAAGCACGAGAGAAGGTGCTTGGACGTGAGCATCCCGACATGCTGACCAGTGTCAGTAACCTTGGCAATGTGCTCTCCAGGCAAGGGAAATATGAAGAGGCGGAAGCGATGAATCGACGGGCGTTGGAAGCACGAGAGAGGGTGCTTGGACGCGACCATCTTGACACGCTTATCAGTGTCAATAACCTTGGCGCAGTGCTCTCCAGCCAAGGGAAATATGAAGAGGCAAAAGCAATGCACCGACGGGCGTTGAAAGCACGAGAGAATGTGCTTGGACGTGAGCATCCTGACACGCTCACTAGTGTCGATAACCTTGGTAATGTGCTCTCAAGGCAAGGGCAATATGAAGAGGCGGAAGTGATGTATCGCCGGGCGTTGGAAGCACGAGAGAAGGTGCTTGGACGCGACCATCCTGACACGCTTATCAGTGTTAATAATCTTGGAGTAGTGCTCTCCAGCCAAGAGAAATATGAAGAGGCGGAAGCGATGCATCGACGGGCGTTGGAAGCACGAGAGAAGGTGCTTGGACGCGACCATCTTGACACGCTTATCAGTGTCAACAGCCTTGGCTTAGTGCTCTCCAGGAAAGGGAAGCATAAAGAGGCGGAAACGATGAATCGACGGGCGTTGGAAGCACGAGAGAAGGTGCTTGGACGCGACCATCTTGACACGCTTATCAGTGTCAATAGCCTTGGCTTAGTGCTCTCCAGGCAAGGGAAATATGTAGAGGCGAAAGCGATGCATCAATGGGCTCTAGAGTGACATATAGAGGTTTCTGAATGTGATCATCCCCAAATACCCAGTTTTCTCGATATTCTTTAGAATGGATCAACACGGGACACGTGAATAGGCTTCATAAACCTAGGTCCGTATCTATAGTATTTTGTGTCAAGGCAGTATAGAGTACATAGATATATCACATATATACTTAGTGGTTTTCCCTTCAGCACTATATACCCTTAAAATTTGATGCGGTCCCGAAGTACTTTTATTTAGAGTTATATTCCTTAAAGCAGGCTATCTATTTACGAATATAATTGAGGTAGCTGTTTCTTCTGTTTAGCGGTACTAGTATTTTTCATACATTGAATTACGTTATTGTTTCCTTCCCGTGTATTCACCCCATCAGTACTTTTGTTTAAAGTATCTTTCTGCTGTTGGAGATTCCACCTAAATTAGAATATTCTCCGGTAGTAAAATCATGATGACATAAAAAACTAATATAAGTAACTAGGTAGACGAAATGATATAATATTGTCATTTAAACCATCTCGGACGTTTTTGTGGATGATCTGGGTGTCATAATAGTAAAAAGCAGATTGTCCAGTCGTGCGTGTCGTCCCTGTAATGAGCCACTTGGACAGAATGTAATTATTGTTCAAAAATAGGGCGCCAAATAAGAAATCAAATTATTATTGTTTCCGCTGCTCTCAGGTAATAATCAATATGTGGATTGGGAGTGACACATCTCGGATGTGCAGGTACCTGGTGGGCGTTTCGTCTCACAGGGCATTTCATGTCACCGGGATGGGGGTTACTACAGTTGGGTTGTCAGTATATGATTTTATGTATGTACGAATAACCTTCGTGACTTGCTTGTGGGACACCAGTCAGTGAATAAACTGGTTCGTGAGCACCCTGCGTAAGTACTGTACCAAATGTTCATGTGCCTCAATTTTGGCACTAACGAGACTTGTAGCATTGGATCTGGATTTTCGTCCCACTTGCTATGGCACCTTGCTTCGTATAATGCCTACATGTGGTTACAGAGGAGAATTACAACAGTTTTCTCGTCCCGTTTACGCAGATTGAATATATGCCGAAGACATTATGGCGTTAGCAATCCTGTAGATCTTGTTGATTGGTACATAGATGAGGTTGCAGTAATCGTGACTTCGTCCCTCGAGATCGAATATCCGATTTCCATACCCTCAAATGTCATAGCATGTGGCCCAATTTCGACGCCGGCGCCACCACCCACAAACTTAGAACAATCCTGGCAAGACTGCTGCTATGAATACTCGCGCGATTCCTCATACAGTATATGTCCCATTGACCTTCAACGCTTAACGGAAATTGAGGCTAAGGAAATCGTCCAGTCGGTTCTTTCCATCTTGCTGGAAGACGACCATCTCCAGATGTTGTGGAATATCAGTAATCACACTGAAATCCCTCAGAACGATGAAGACCATTCAATAGTCGACGCAATAACTTTATATATCTCACAATCGGACGCGCAAGCTACAGCTTGATCCGTCAGAAATCACATCATTATTGGCTGGTGCTACCATCTCTTTCCATGATGCTCTACCGTAAGCATGACAAAGAATATTTTCTAGAAATGGACTAATCAGGAGTTTCTCAGTTACCTTTGCCCAAGTGGCAAAGCAATTACGACTACGCAGTTCAGGCTGAGTGGCTTGGCGTTGGAAAATGGGCAAATAAAGCTCACGCCCCATCAATTAGAAGCGGGGAGTTGGCAGCGGTACTTCATAACCTTGTAAATCAGCAAGGATTCCGTATTATACAGCAAGCCACTCGGATTAGCTCTGCCCTATAAGCTCATCCCGGTCAGCTTACTGCAGCAAAGGAGAATTTGGAAGAGCTGTCTCTCTCTATGAACGAAACAAACAGACAATGGGAAGCTATCTCAGACGAGCTATGATAGCGTTAATCCGGAGTTGCGGCTGCGATCTTCCCGGGCCACTAATCTGGGCTGTGCTTGGCTCTAGCTCATCCATGTGGGATTGCGGGAAGTCCTTTGTAAATGAACGAAATACTTCTCCGTCTCATGATACAATGACTTTGCAAAACAGGTTGATGGCGGTGGGAGCCTTGATTGTCATGATGATGTCCCTAGCGATATCCGTCGGGATCTAGCACTGGAAGTTCAGATAGGAAGAAAGTCGAAAAAGACAGATACGACATCGACTGGACCACCATATCCTCCAACCATCATCAATGTTCTGCCAGCACAACCCGCAAGTGCATCCACGGTGACTTCGTTCCTACCGAAACATACACCTGACGAGCCTTTCGTAATTCCTGAATCTCCGGAAGCTGGAGTAAGGGGCTATTGCAAGTGGTTGAAATCACGCGCCACCAACAAGGAGTACAAAGCAGATTTCCGGAAGATCTGCCAGGTGACGTTGGAAAACCACCTCGATCTTGAACTGATTCTTGAGGACCCAGACGCTGGATTCTTCGTTGAACGAAGAATCCAGCGTGGAACCGGTTGTCGATTCCTACGTGATATAAATGAATGGGCTACGGTGATACTGTAAAGTCAAGGATGCTACTTGACCAGGGCACAGGAGAAACCCTTGATGATTCCGAATAATTTTAACAGCTATAATCTTTACGGCCAAGGTTTGATTGGCTCTACATTATGTAAGGAGGTGGTGTTTTTCGTGCGTCGAGGAGTTGTTTTTTCTTTTGGCTTGGGGCATTATTATCTTTCATCACGACTATTGGTTTATTGAATGAAACTGATTCCAAACAGCCTTGCACATCAACAGACCAAATCACCCCACATTGCAACGACAAACCTCTCCACCAGACCCCGATCACCTACTCGACCATCCCTGCAAGAGCTCTCTCGTTCATAGACAAGTCCTTACCAATGTCACCCCTCTACAACTGGCTCTGAATGGCTTGTACTGTATTGCCAACCACCGTCAGGTCTCAGCAGATCAGCGTGTTGTTTTGCCTGTGGATCAACCAAGCCGCTGTACACACTCCAGAAGAATCCCATCGAAGAGATGCAACAACTTCATTTAACGAACTGCATATGGCAAATAATCTGTCGCGATTTGAAGCCTTCCTTTGAAAGGCCCAACATTGTCCCCCACTCAGCCACCGCATGTTCATCACCTCAACAGCCGCCTCCCGAAACAACGCCAGCATCCATTCTGCCAGATGAACCTTCAGCCATGAACATTAATACAGCCACCGAACTGTCTACTACGATACCTGAACCATGGCCGCAACAATCTCAACCGACCTACTCTTCTGAAATCTCTCAACCTCCTCCACCTCAGCCTCCACAGCCCCCACAGTCTCTCCACTTAACATCCCCCGCTCCCCCCACACCAGACCAACAATCTACCTATGCCTCAGTTCTGCAACGGCCCGGACCTTCTCTACCGCAACCAACTTCCAAAATCTACCAACCCCTACCTTCTTCCCCTAAACGCACACTCACGATTGAAGACCTTCATCGCCGTTTCCACAACAAACCATCGCCATTCCAACTCAACAAGAAAACCAGCCAGAGCTCAGCTCGTCGAGCTCGCAACAAAAACGCATCTGCTACACAGTCTCTAACGAAGTTTTTAATTTCAGCTTTGCCAGCATTGTCGCAACTCCTAGCCGAGATGCAGCCAGCCGCGGACAACTGTCGGCCGCTTTATTGGGAATTCACTATAGCCGCGCCACAAGGGCAGCCTAATACCACAAACGGCAACACGGCCACGAAAGGCTTTACCAGGTGAGGCTCAAAGTTCACCGTTCAGGCAGTTTGGAACAATCACAGGGACCAATCAACGTGTATTTAGAAAGTAGTTGTAGCCTGCATATCGCCGTCGAGGCGAGGGGTCAGGGTAAATGAAATCCATCCATCCATCCATCCATCCATCCTTGCACATCAATGCATATTGATTGAAAGACAGCGTATGAGGAGTCAGACTACTGACCCGCCGAGGATCGCCTTCCGTGTCGGAAAGACGGAAATGATCTTGCAAACCGTAACCTTTTGATCTCCAGGTCTAGATGTAGTCACTTTAGTAATTTGATTGGGTTTCAGCTTTGGATTGTTACATGACAAATACGTAGCCCAGGAATTCGTATTTTACAAGTATTCCAAATACACATGCGACGTCTTTGCCCTCTTTTTTGTTCTTCGACAGCTACAGAAGTCTGTAAAATCAGTTTCAAACTACAACTTGACGGGTCCAGCAATGCTCAAAAGAAGGCCCTGGGGTACGTAGACCAAGAATAAAGGGAACAGAATGTTTCGTTGTGCGAACGTAAACTTGGTCTGTAAGAGAATGCCGCTCCCAGCTAGATATCGTAATACCTGCCTGGCCATCTCTGTCTTTTAGACGGGAGTTTCTTATCCCACTGCTCCCATCCTTCAACTTCTTCTTTTGACTGATTAAGTTCTTTTTCCATTCCCGAGCATTCGGATTCAAGAGCTGAAACCTTCAAATGGAGTTGCTCAATTTGGTCTTCCAACGGGTTGACCAAGAGCCTCCTCCCAAGCTTATACGACACATCCACGGCAAAATGGCCCCCTTCTGACATCAGCATGGCGAGTCGATCACCTAGAAGTGCTGTAAATTTGAGGGCAACAAATTGAGACAACAGGTTTCTCGCGTGATTTGGAGGAGAATCAGGTGTCTTCGCATAAATCAGTCGAATTGCCTCTGTCAAGTGCGACGACATGCTTATTTGCTTATTTTGTAGCATGGCAAGGACCCTCGCAATATGATACAATGCACATGTCTCCAATTCCACCAAAAGGTATACATGTGCGAAACAGTATACCTTAGCATGGGTGAGAATCTCAAGAGCGAGAAGTTCATTCTGGTCTCCGACAACACTTGGCTTGTTTGTGGCACTTTGAAAGATCGCAGGTTTCTCTGGAAGAATTAAATCCTCTATTGGGGTCAAAGGTCTGCTGTATAATCCACCTGCAGCTGGGTCGTCCGGGGTAGTATCTATGGGACTCAGAATGCGTGAGATTTGGTGATGTTTGCTGAATTGAAGAGGAATGAGAACAGACCCTCGCCATCCAATAGACTGTCGTTTTGAAAAGAAGGTTTGACTTTAATCGTTTTTTTCTGTTCCTCGAGCTCTTGCTTTGGCTCAGCAGCCGCAGGAAAAGGGTAGTAATCTCCCGTGTAGACGTAGCTCAAGAAGCACACAATTGTATATTCATCAAATTCAGTCAGGTCAAGTGCATCTTGACCTCTGTCTTTCCAAGACCCATATACTCGAGCAAATATTGCTGAAGAATGAAATGGCATAAACGCTCTAGGGTGGACGTAGAATGTCTTTCCATAGTTGCCAACCTTCAGTTGAATAGGTACATCTTCGAAGAGCGACCTGCGTAATTATCAGTGTCAACTTCGCTCAACATCTTCGTATCACCTACTCAGACAGGCGTGTCGGTGTAGTAGACATAATAGGCAAATTGTAATGTGCTTCGTTATGTAAAGATGAAAAGACGACAGTATTTTCGTGGCATATGAAATTAATACGGGGCAGTCAAGGTGTTATATAGCAAAAATGTGGGCAATCAGAATCACCAGTGAAATCCTTCGAGAAGCAGTACCGGCAAACGATTGGGCGCCCCGTTGAGACCTGAATTTTGATAAGCCCACGTAGGCGACTAGGTAAGATCTCAGGGCGACCAATCTCCTACCACAAGAACCGTGGCCAAGCTGTACTATGATGTCACGAAGTATATCAGCTGCGTCTTCGAGTTGTACAGTATGTTACCATGGTACTTTTGATGTGCGAACTCCAAAGGCCTTATTTCAGATAAGCGGAGAGAATACCGGTCTGTAGGATAGCATCATCCTTTTTCAGAATGGGAAGCAATCCTAGACGGTTCAGTAAACGCACTCTTAGAGTAATTAATGCGTAGAAGGAGAGCACATTGAATGTCTAACTCAAAGCCCAGTAATTATCCTCGGCTGCCAGCATCCCGAGATACCATAATCCTAGTAGCACCGTGAGTTGACCAACCCCTCCGCTTCCCTATAGGCTGGTGTAGCAACGGCTAACCGACCATTCCTATCGAAACGTTTGATGGCAATAAGCTCAATATCTGAGAGTATAAACCCGTGGCGGGCATTATGCTGATCCATATAAAAGTTTACTTGATCCATATCACGTCGGGAACGACGACCTGTTCCAATTTGGATTCCTCGCTGAACGAAGCCGCCAGCGTCTGTATCTTCGAGGATCAAATCAATATCGAGGTTTTTTTTTTTTTCGAAAGGTATCTGGCAGACTCTCCGGACATCTGCTTTGTATTCCTCGTCGGTTGCGCGAGATTCCAGCTCCTTAGAGTACTACGCTTTCAGAGGCCCAAGACTTACGGAAGGCTCTCCATGTACATAGTTATTGGACGTTTCGAAGGAAAATGAAGGCCATGAGAGGTGAAAGGGTTTTATTATGAATCTAACTGCATATGCCGGTGGTTTCCTCAACACTCCAAATAATGCGCCAGAAGTCAGCGACGAAAGGACCACCGTCCTCCAAAAGCTCTTGGAAAATTTGATCTTCGCCGACCTGTCCAAGAACAGAAACAACATAACGCGTTACCAAGTTTCGTAGTGCATCTACCTGACCGCCGTAATTTGGGGGTGTGTTCGAATACACGAAGCGAACAAATTCCATGATACTGCCCACCCCTGTATCGAATAGCTTGAAACTGCTCAGTGTTTGGTACAGCTTGCAAAGGACGAGTTGACGCAAAGGTTCTATGCAGTATTTGTCGGCCAGAACATAGAGTTTTGCCTGCTCGAGAAAGACAGGGTCGAAATCCTCCCAGGAACCAGTAATCTGGGGTGGTGTGAAAGTAGTTTCCAATGGATTACTTTCTACGCCCGGAATGACCAGACTCCGAGTGAATTTGTCCCGTAGTTGTCCAGTCCAAACACTTCGTTCTTTATAAATAATTTCTGGGTCATTGCATACTGCGTCTCCTGGTGGTGATGCTTCATCTGAAGGTTCCAGCGGTTCAGCCGTGGGCTCAGGCGCGGGTTCAGATTCGGGCTCGGGCTCTGCCATTGGTGTATCCCAGATAACATTCGAGCGACGACTTTTGCGTCTAACCTTTTTCTTGTTTGGTTTTATGGTTTTCAGAGGGGTTCGACCTTCGACCAAGCGGAATGAAGGGGGGGTGTAGTTTCTGAAATAGGCAAATTCACATAATCGAACAAATGTGTCGACATCGACCTCTGGCCAGTCAACGTGTCTCGTTTTGGCTTCGATCATTCCACCGTTCATGAGAGAATTCAGACTCTCAGAAAGCTCCGCCAAAGCAGAAGAATGGACAGTTATTTCCTTCTTTTCAGCACCGACTGTGAATGTGAATAAAGGCGAGGCAAGATAACTTCGGAATGTCAGACTCTGATCACGACAAAACAACAATGAGGTACCCACTTTCCGAAAGAGCTCTCCATCCCGGGTCGTCGAAGTAAGATGAGTCTGAAAAATTAGCTACGGAAAAAAAAGAATGGAGAGGGGCGGGGGTTTAGGATTGTATTTGACGGCGCCATTGCACAAGACAGCGGCGCGTACGCATCGTTACTCTACAGCCACCCGATTCTGAATGTGCTGTCCACTGAAATGTATCCAAAGCATCATACCTAGGTATTGGAGGACGCTTTGCCAACACGCGGTCAGATATTGACGTGTCAGCAAGGATCATTGTGGCCAGGTTCGAATTCAAAGCGCATTAGTACAGCGGCGTGGAACAAAATACTACTAGTAGCTACTGAGCACTCACATGTGGTGGGGGCTGCCATTGGTCTTCAGTCCAACTGCTGAAAATATCATTCGCCGGTCAATTTTGAGCTCATCTGCATGAGTATCTGTAAGCATTCGCGCCGAAGAAACTATGCAGGGCTGATTGATTTCCAACCTGCCTAGGTAGAGATATCTGATGCAGAGTCTTGGCGTGCTCCCTCGTTTTTATTGCTCGGTGAAACGCTGCCTCATGTCTGGGGGCGTTGGGAGGATCAGTGGTTATCACGTGGGTTTTATGGTCTGACCAATACACCTCATCAAAATGCAGCACGAGCCCAGACAATTGATCATACAAACGATCGGCACGATCATTGCAGAGACGAAATGCGGGTGTTATGATGACCGTGTTTGTCATCATCACTGCCACCTGCCAACTTGTCTCAAATATCGCCCTTTGCATGTAGTGAGTGATGCTTACAGGCTAGAGCGGGCATCCAAGGAGGCTAGGCGATGAGTTGGCCGACATGCTCCTGTCCGATAAATTCACCCGTTGCTGCGTCCAGGGCCAATCGTACCAGATCTAGATTGATGAACTGCCTATTTTGGGGGGAGTTTTATTGGACAGTATATGGGACACTAATGCTCATAGTCGTTGTAGCCTGGTACCCAACTCGCAATCTGAAGGCGTTTTCAACATGCGCTTTGCCAAGCTTGGCCAACTGCATACCCCCTTTACCAATCATCATCATTCAAAGAAAATGATTTCGTCATTTCAACTACACAAAATCCGAGATCATTATCACCAAAGGCTCCTAAATTTGTTTTGAATATCCCAGATACTAGTAATAATGAATAGGATAAAATAAAGAGAAGTCATAGTATCCCTAAAGTTTGAATCCGTTGGCTTGAGAAGGAATTTATATCCTTATGGCCTATTTAAATGCAGCTTATAATATTCTGCGCCTGTCCTCAGAGTGGATTTCCATGCCCACTCACACGCCACAAGTGATCATTGCTTTTGCAAATGGAAATTCTCCATTTGCGATCAGACATCATTCTGCATGACCAGGTCATCACAAAATTAGCAAACTGCATTACCCCTTCTATCGTTTCAAAAAGCAAAAAGCTATCTGTAGGCCATGATCTCAAGGTTTTGGGTAAATATCGATCAGGACTTTCCCGCAAAGGCTGGTCATCTCTTCCAAGCGACTAAAATGGCTACAGATGATCACATTGCGAGAGTTGAAGTGATTATTGATTACAAGTTTTGTTCAAAGGATCATCTTCAGGAGGCGCTGACAGCAGCTGGAGCGGAAGGTGACAACCATGATGGTAACAGAAGGCTTGCTCATGTCGGCGATATATCCATTCGGTATTCATTGAGCCTGGTTGCATATGAGGTCTTCAGAAGCCGAAGTAAGCGCATTTCGTTCCAGCGACAGGGTTTCACTAAGTAAGCCGCAGGTCAGATAACGGACTTGGAAACTGCAATTGTGTCAATATCGGAAAAAGCATCAATTGCCGAGCGGACTGGTATCTCAAAATGTATCAAATACAGCTCGAGGCAAGGTGGCCGAACATCAAAAGTCCTAGCCTTGGCAGTTAGTGCTATATTAGGGGCCGTTCGGATTGACTCTGGGAAGCCCGAAGCCGCGTGGAAAGTAGCATTACACCTTGGGCTAGTTTCGGACAGCAAAATAAAGCCATCGGAAGAGGCTGAGCTTGATCCGCTTGTTCATTCTCCAATCAAGGCTACTACCAGCTCAATGCAGATTAGCCTAAGCATGATAGAGAACAGTGATTTTGGCGATATGCCCCCGATTGAGCCACCAGAGCTCCCACCGATGAACGTGAGCGATATTCATGATGCAGGAACTGAATTATTGGACCTAACTATGCCAACCTTCATACCGGGAGACGATGAATGGCTTCACGCCCTTTTTATCAGCTTGACTGGGGAGAGCTCAAGTGATACGGCCAGTAACTCCTTAGTTTCTGATAAAGATGCGACTGGTTTTTCTGGTTGTAATCCCTCTTGCGCTCTAGTAGAGCCTGGAAATCAAGGAAATATCGTCGTCGACCGTTCAAGAAAGCGAAAATCGAAAGGCCTGGATCTTGGGAGGGAACGAGTCAATCCTCTTAGCAAGAAAACGAGACTAAGCAATCCTCTTATTCTGGAATTTCTGGAAACTGAGGCCGAAAGGTGCTCCATATTACAGTACCAACTTGCTGATACCACCTATTTCAGGACCGATATTCAAGAATCCTTGAGTATAATGGGTACACATGCGGACGAACTTTCTATTTTCCTGCTTTATATCGCCAGCCCCGAGTCAATCCTCGTATTGAAACAGATACTAGAAATAGCTCGGAAGAAACAAACTCTGCCCATGTCCGCCGCATTACCACTAGCTCAGTCCAAGAAAAGTCGGTTTCATTCGATAGAACTTCTCAAAGATGAGTCCATTTGGTGCCGCTTTCTTCGAGCCGTTCACATATTAGAGCTATACAAATCATGTGGAGGTACAGGCGTTTCAGATGGATTCGTTGTCTCCACAGCGGTGTCTGTTCAAACCCAGCAGAAACAACCTGGAAATCCTCTCCACGCCGCTGAGGCTCAGGTTGTGCGAGAGATGATGGCCGAGATATTTCCCGAGTTGAGCCCGGGATCGAAATCTTATCTTCAAAAGGAGAAGAGCATGAAAAAGATCCGCCGTTTTGGCCGCCGATTGTTTATTCTGGTGCACTCGTTTGGTCCGGGAATTCTTGGACTCATGATGAACGATGATTTATTGGGTTTCCCAGTTTCTGAAACGACGTACGTATACAGAAATATAACTTGACAGCGCTGACCGAACATCCAGGATTGTGAATCTGACCGATAAGCAGTTTGCGGAATTTGTGGCAATTTTGAAACGCTCCCACGACAATTTTCTGCCAGCATTCGCTTCGGCCGCTCAAAAATTACTGGATCCGGTAATCTACAACTCCCTACCGCCGTATCCCTTTCTGATCGAACAAAACGATTCAGAAACGATTCTCAAGTATCCAAAAGGATCGAAGGAACTCCTTGAGCAGGTTGCATAGCCAAAGAGCTGAGTACTGCCTTGGTTAGATGGAATTTCCCACAGTACCAGGAAATGTTCTAGCGGGCATTTAGAATTCGAAACAATGTTATGAGTAGCTTATGTACACTTTTTGATGTATCAGAAACGCAAGCCGTTGTGGCTTCGTAGAAAGTGTTGCGTCAAAGTAGCGGAGATGTTTACTATCTAAAAGATGAATATTTTTCCTGAAGAGATCATCATTTATCAGCAAGTTCGTAATGTTGTATTCAAAGTTTCGAGATAAATCCTGGTGACGAGAATGAGTCATACAATTAGTTCATCAACGTTGGTGATTTCGAAGAATATGGAAGACAGAGCTCGAGTGACGAGTGACCGCTGAAATTGCAGAGGACGATCATGGCTATAGGTGCTGTCTCGATTTTCTTTTTTTCTTTTTTTTTTCACTTTTTTTGCCCCACTTGGACTAAATCAACGAAGCAAAGTGTCTCAGGAGAGTATTGTGCTGCTCTGTAATATGAGCAAAGGCAGGGGCTATAGCGCACTAGTCCAATTTGAGGGTTTACGTCGAAATGTGATCGCAACTACCACGAATGGTATAGCGTGCCTTGGCGCGACCATCATGCCCTCCCAGTCTTAATACGATAATGCACTCACAATAATAAAAATCGGACCGTGCGCGAATTGGATTACAAAACGTCATTATCCAATACAGTAGAGTAAAGTAGAGTAATGTCACTCCAACAAGCCCTCCTCACTGCATTACTTTTCATGATCTCGAACAAGTAGCCATACTGCCATCATGGATATGATCAAACCACGGAACTATCAGCTTGAGATGCTGGAGGAAAGCCTTGAAAGGAACATCATCGTGGCTGTAAGTTGCTACACCACACAGTCAAAGGACCAAAATGCTCACGCACTTAGATGGACACCGGCAGCGGGAAGACTCAAATGTATGTCGTCTGTCCGCCGTCATGTTTCATACTAACTAGTCAGTGCAATTTTGCGAATCATGGTGGAAGTCGAAAGGTGCCCCTTAGAAAAGGTATCTTTGCCGAACATATGACCCTGCCCATTGATTAAACGCCTTTAGATCATTTGGTTTTTGGCACCAACCGTAAGCCTATGTGTACAGCAGCATGAAGTTATCTCCGCTCAGCTACCAGCAATCCAAACGCGAAAATTGACCGGAGCGGATCAGGTTGATCGATGGGGTAGTCAGTTAATTTGGGACTCTGCCTTGAAAGGCGTGCGTGTGGTGATTTCAACACATGCTGTGCTTTGCGATGCACTGACACATGGGTTTGTTCGCATGGAACAGTTGGCCCTGATCGTATTTGATGAAGGTGAGAGAAGTCTTAAAAAAACAGGATTTCGGCATACTGACGAGCAGCTCATCATTGTACCAAACGCCATCCTGGTAATCGGATTATGCGTGATTTCTATCATCCCATGCACTTGGAGGAGCAACATGTGCCGCATATTTTAGGGCTGACAGCCAGCCCTATTATGCGATCCAACGTGGGCGAAATTCGGTAAGATGTCTTTCAGAGAAATTTATGGGATAGCGGTTTATTTCTTCTAGTAAAATAGAAAGCAATTTGAACGCGATAACCCGCACGCCACAAAAGGAACGGAAAGAGCTTATGTGCTACGTTCATCGTCCTGCCATCATCAAATTACCCTTCCAACACAATACTACGTCTAGTTCCAAGTGCCTCCTTCTATTAGCAAGTTTCCTGCAGGAATCCGTTACCGACAAAGGACGCCAAGCTCTAGAAAAGTTCTATCGCCAAACATGTGTGATGAGTGTCGATCTAGGCCCCTGGGCAGCAGACTTTTTTGTAACCACAGCTGTTCGGCAATTGTCCAAAGAAGTTAAACAAGAGCGATCTATTGGAAATTACTTTCTAGATCCCTTGAAAACTACCCTGATGGATCTCCTTTCTGGCCTCTTGAACGTGTCTCCAGTGCCGTTGATTTCATCTAATATCTCGGACCGAGTTCGACGCCTATTAGGTTTTCTTCAATTGGAAAACGAAAAGGACTTCTCAGGCATAATTTTTGTTCGAGAGCGAGTCAAAGCTTATGTGTTGACAGAGCTGCTATCCCAACACCCCGAAACTCGAGGCCGGTTTCGCAGTGCTCCATTCGTGGGAGAATCGAACGGAGGAAAAGATGCATATTCCTTTTGGGAGAAGAATAACCTTCGAGAGCAAACATATAACCTTGAACGGTTCCGAAAGGATCAAACGAATCTCATCATTGCCACAAGTGTTCTTGAGGAGGGGATTGATGTAAGTTCTTGTCATGTTGTGATCTCATTTGATCCACCCGATAACCTAAAATCTTTCATCCAACGGCGTGGAAGAGCTCGCCAAAAGTTCTCGAAGTTCGTAATCATGATACCAGAAGGAGTTCAGGACTGGATATCTAAATGGAGGGCATTAGAGGAAGAGATGGTGCGCATGTACGCTGACCAGAAACGCGTGATGGAGAAGCAAGAATATGATGCTTCGGAGAGAATGCCCCACGAATTTCGTCTAAAAAACGGGTTAGTCATTGTCTCGATTACACTGCATTTATTAACAACAGATATAGAGCCTTATTGAATGGAGGTTCTGCAATCTCGCATCTTCACCATTTCTGTGGCAGACTTCCCCGCGAGAGATTTGTTGATCGAAGGCCGGTTTTCGCAATAAAATCAATAGAGGGACAAGGACTCCTTCAAGCTACTGTGACATTACCAAGTTGCGTGGAACCTGGTGTTCGTATCGGCACGGGGGTGGGATGGTGGCGAACTGAGCGTGTAGCAAAGCAAGAAGCGGCTTTAAATGCCTGTGTCGCTTTATATCGGGCAGGGCTCATCAACGACAACTTCTTGCCAGTTTGCCAAGATAAATTACCTATCGAGAAGGATTTAGTTGCGAAGTCGCGAGTGGAGGTTGATGTGCGAACAGATCCCTGGCTTAGAATATCCCAGGCATGGTCTTCTTCAGGGCAATGTTTCCATCAGTTGCGAGTTTCTTTCTCGGAAAATGGTCTTGATCGACCAGACCTGGCAATCATCCTGACATCACCGGTATCATTGCCTCCATGGCCTACCCTTAATTTGCATTGGGGAAGTGACTTATGCTTTATCTCTAAGAGCACCTCTCTGCCATTTCCTGCTTCTTTTTCTGAATCCGAGCTAGAGTTGATGCAGCAAGCAACTCGTATCCTAACGCAATCAGTTCAAGGAAATCAAGCCGCGGATAAAGCTCTTGATTACTTGATTCTATGCACACCCGATATTCCACGGCTGCACCTTCAGGGCTGGATTAAACGTTATAGTGGCTCGAGGACTTTGGAAAATTACCCACAGAACCGTGATATCGCTTCCTTTGGCTTGATTCGGCATGCGTGTCTTTTCAGACCTCACAGGTTACATCGTTGGTTCCAGTCAGATCCAGAGTCAGAGTTATTATTTGAATGCCATCCATTTCCTCGGCGTCGCAATTTGTTCCATCAAGGTCAGTCTTCAAAGGTGGTCAAAGCAGACGAAAGTAACTGTCGCACAAAAATTGTCTCAGCTAAATCAGCACATATTGATCTCTTGCCGTGGGAGCTGGCTCGAATAGGGGGATTTCTCCCTACGATAATATCACATATCCGTGTTTTAAAGATGGCTGAGGGTTTACGCCAGAGAGTAATCGCTGCGGTTCCTCTGAATGATCTAGAGTTGATAGCAACTGCTATTGTGGCACCGTCAGCTCAGTGGGTAGCAAACTACCAAAGACTGGAATTTCTGGGAGATTCAGTCTTAAAATATGCGACTTGCATCCATCTTTTCCAGGCTCACTCAACTTGGCATGAAGGCTACCTGTCGCAGAGGAAGAGTCACTTAGTTTCCAATACGTCACTGCTCAATGCCGCATTCCGGTTGGGTCTAATTTCATTTCTTTTGAATGATACTTTGGTCAAGAGGAAACAGCTCCTCCCAACTATTTCAAATTGTATTCAAGATGAAAGGAATGCGCGCCAGATACGCGTGAGGTCTGCCGCTGACGTGGTGGAGAGCCTCATTGGAGCAGCTTTCGTTGAAGGAGGTGTCCGAAAAGCATACAAAATGATCCATTTGTTTATTCCAGACATTCCTTCCGACATGAACCCTTTCAACAGCCCGACTGGATCCGGCGGAAGTCATCTAAATGGAGATGTTCAAAAACTCATCAGTCGGTTGATGGGGTACTCGTTCCATAAAAACCAAATTCTGTTGGAAGGTTTGACACATCCATCATGGGAACGCGACTTGAGTCCCTCATATCAGCGATTAGAATTCCTGGGGGATGCGATTCTAGACATGATTGTGACTAGGCTGCTGTTTGAAAGATGCCCTGGGCTTTCCGAAAGCCGCATGTCTAAGATACGAGCAGCAGTGGTCAATGCTGATTTCCTCGCCTATTTGTGTATGGATTTTGCAGTACTAGAAGACACCACTCTTATTGTGGAACGAAAAAAGGGTCACTTCGAACCTGTCGCTGATACTCGCCGTGTTGAACTTTGGAAATTCATGCGCCACCACAATCCTGATATCACGCATGCCCAAAATACCTGCTTAAACAGATTCTCGAGGCTTCAATCGCGTATTAATATTGCTTTAAACCAACAACGCCGGCATCCATGGGCGCTGCTTGCGGAATTAGAGGCTGAAAAATTCTACTCGGATCTTGTTGAGAGTCTGGTGGGGGCGGTCTTCGTGGACTCTAGTGGGTCTCTCAGTTGCTGTGAGGATTTCCTCATTCAAATTGGCCTGGTCTCCTATCTTGATAGAATTCTGGACGATGAAATTGATGTTGAACATCCTAGGGCAGTTTTGAGTCATATCACACCCGACAAAGAAGTCAATTATCTTTTTGGCTGTGATCCACTCGGCAGCCATTCGGTTACTGTCATTATTCAGGGTGAGGCGGTAGCCCACGTTGAGGAATGCCGCTCGAGAGCAGAGGCTGTCCTTCGAGGCGCAGATGAAGCGGCTCAGAAGCTGCGAATTGCTTCGCTAGGTCGATCTATCAGTCAAGTCATCATATGAATTTTGCCTGAAGTATCTGGGCTCGTCTAAGTATATGACTCGCATATGACACAGTAATCGTGCAGAAGTCTGTTGCAGGAAATCGAATCGGTTTCTTCTCTTGCACGGCGGGACCTTCTCATGCGAATACCCTGTAAGAAATGTCTAAGAACATCAAATCAATTCACCACAATTATCTGCAGAATATAACCCTTACCCCTGTAAAGACACTAAAGCATCTGCCTCAGATGGTGGTATGATTTGTAAGGAACTCTCGACCATGATGTGGCATATCAGGATTGGAGTTCATAACTCTGGCTTTACGTAATTGGGAGCATGCAAATTGGAGGGTTGACGTCTTTTGGAAGAAGAAAGCGCTTTCTATATATCTATTACTATTGCTAAATCACGCAGCACATACAGTACACGAAAGATTCTGAAAAGAGGGATCTCTGATCACTTGTCAAAGGATATGAGCACTGGGTGCTTTGAGTCATAAAACGGCTTTCTGCAAAAGTTAAGAGAATGATGGTGTATCGTTACTCTACTTTTTTAAATTGTTGTTCGTGAACTTTTCCATTTTACTGGTTCACGATTTTGCCGATGTCTCGAATCTGCATCAGTTTAAAAGCAAGTTAGAAGCTCGAGTTATAGGACAACATATGAATCGCTGAGCTTAGAATAAGTCATAGGATGTAGCTACTCGATATCTATCAAGCAACAGTGTATATAAAGTACTATATTCCACGTAAAAGGGCTAGGAATTCCGCTCTAATATTTGCATTTGTTTGCAAAGAGCCCATCATGCAGGTGGTGGTGGTAGTGCTGTCTGTCTTTTGCACCCCGCGCATCATCATACAAGAATGTGAAGACTCCATTATGACGCCGACGCCCTGCGGCTGCAGCGTCTCGAATATGACCAAGGCCAGCTGCTTTGTCAGACGCTCTTGGACTTGAAGTCTGCGGGCAAGCGCCTCGGCAAGCCGTGCTATCTTTGAAAGTCCTATTAGACGGCCTTCTGGGATATAACCAACATGAATCTAAATCGCGTCGTTAGCATGGCATATAGTTTTGATCGTCAGCAGCTCCCACCTTACTCATAAATGGAACCATATGATGCTCGCAGAGTGAAAATATGCTTATATCCTTCACAATTACCATTTCATTGTGATCCTCTTTGAAGATGGCCCCGTTGATAATGTCTGGAATGTTTTCTTCATAGCCCTTGGTGAATAAGAGCATGGCCCTTGCGTATCGTTCTGGGGTGTCTTTTAAGCCCTCTCGCGTGTAGTCTTCACCAATACACTCAATTATCATCCGCACAGCCTCAGAGAGCTTTTTCAGTCGATGATCAAACTCTTCAGGAGTCGAAACTTGACGGTTCCGCGTGCCAGGGCCTTGGATATTTGTGAGTCCACGGCTTGGCTTTCCAGGAAAAGTCCGTCTGGTTCACTTACAAGGCCAACCGAGGCCATTTTCGTCCACTGAGAGCCCCTTTTTAGCCCTCTTGACAGCGTTGGTGCCAAATTTTGCTTGCAATTTCGAGTCGTCCTCATATTGATGATCGTAAAGCACTTCGAATAGGAAACGTCTAGGTCAAGATTAGAGGCCAAGGGTCGTATTAAAATAATAATCTTAAAATCTTACCTTCTTGCTCCAAAGGAAAGGTTTTAGAATCTTGCTGTGGCATCTTAGCTGTCAGCACAATGCAAAAATCCTCCGTTTTTTTCCCCTGACTACTTACCAAGGACATATTGCAGACGGATAGCTCAGAGCAAAATGATGCTTATATTCCGAACAATGCTTTTATGATAAGTGCAAGCTTTTGTTGGGTAAGTTTGGATGCGTGTTAAGTTGCAATGATGTTCAGTCTGGGCCTTGCCTAGATATGAAAGTTGTCGGTAACTTAAGGCTTTGAAACTCCTCGATTACCAGAACAGCATTTTCTAGAAGTGATTCGCAAGGCGAGTGATGTTGATGTTTTACTAATCACAGGTATGAGGGACAATACTCCCGTCTCGAACCTCTCACACCTAGTGCCTGGGAGTCGCCTAATTGAAGTACGGATCAGAGCAAGTCACCAGACGCTGCGAAACCGCCGTTACTACTGTCAAAACGATTGCAGTCACGGCGAAAGACCTGTGTTTGGCAAAATATACCAGCCAACCAGGAAGGTTTTCGAGCATTGCCCGACCCTGACCTTTGCCAACAATACAACTGGAAGCGATCAGATAGAAAAGTTCGCAGAAGAGAGCCTTTTCCCCTTTCTGGATGGCGACCTTGAGCGGCTGGCTACGATGGTGCGCCCGGTAGCTGACTTTCCATGCTCGGGTATTGATTTCAGACACGTGCTTAATATCTCCCAAAGGCCTAGCGGTCTGACTTTGTGCATATCGCTCATGGCAGCCCATTTCGCTCGCAACTGGAGTGAAACCCACTACATTGCAAGCTGTGAGGTTGGCGGCTTCGTCTTTGCGTCCCCTTTGTCCATGCACGTCAATATCCCTTTGGCTCTAATTAGGGACGACGCAAAACTCCCTCCGCCGATGGTTTCAGTACCCAAGCTGTCGTCGCATATATCGGCTCCGATATCCAATAAAAAGGGGCAGGGGCGAATAGGAATAGACCCGAGCTTTTTTCAGCTGAGACCTCCGTCTTAGTGGTGGACGACGTGCTTGCCTCGGGGAAGACACTCTGTTCGGTGCTGCAATTATTAGAGAAAACCAGCCTCAGTATTCAAAATGTCAGCATAATGGTCGTGGCCGAATTCCCCGTTCATCGCGGGCGAGACCTTTTGCGCCAAAATGGGTATGGGTCTGTTCAGGTTCAAAGCCTATTAGTTTTTGATGGCACATAAGCTGAATGGAGTCTATACGATGTTGAATCGACAAGCACATGCCTGGAGGTTGCGCAACAGTGGTCCTCTTTAAAATCACAAGATAAAATTTATGTCCTTAATACTTCTGACAATCCTGCTTGGAGCAATCTTCCATAGCCTATCTCTCAACATTCAATGAAGTTGATTTATAGGACTTGAGTTCACCATTTTCCGGCTGTACTTGGATTTGCACAATACCTTGACCTAAGATTATGCCTCTCCCTCTGGTGCCTGGGAATATCTGACATAGTGAGGCTGGTTTTACAATTTGATAAAAGGAAACTGGGAGTACGTCATGTTTCTGAGTTTTATAACCCCCAGCTGGTCGCGCGCATCCAACACATTTATACCACTCTGTTCATTGTCACCTTTGTGCACCGAACAATATTCCGTAATTGAAGGGTTCTATGAGATCTGCAAGCTTGACAAATACTTTTTTTCCGCCAATCAGTCTCTCCTGAAGCCCGTATTATTTCCAGTACGATCTTCCAGCTCTCTTATCCTCATTCGGGTTATCCCTGCATTACTGTAGTGTAAGATAAAATTTTCCACTGTTGAACCTGGCTTCGATAAGCTTACTGGTTTACGTAGCTCTGTAGATGAGGTTTCTTATTCGCTCAATCTTTACAGTCAGCCATCCGTTGAGAGCTGTCCATATAACGAAAAGACCACAGAGCTTGACATATGGAACCACGTATAGGTTCGGACCTTGAATCGTCATTCCGGGTGAGCATTTTGCGATGTTCACAATGCATGAGATATGGAAATGAGATCTGCACCATAGCCTAAAATCTTTGATTTGACACCGATCACGCTAATTTTGCAACATACAGTAGACATGTGTTATACAGAAATGTATCCGGGTGGCAAAGCACACGGGTAACAAGGGGGTCAGTGGGCGCACCGCCCTTTAACCTTAACATCATGATCATCATTATATATATAATCCACAGCCGATATTATGCCTGGCTTTGCTGGGATTGATCATCGGATACACATCCAGGCGAGACTCTTCTTTTTACTTGAATTCGCACAGTTAACATGAACAAGGACTCTTTGGAGTTTGTTCGGCAGCTAGCCGCATGTCCAGAGTTATCTGATTCGGAAATTGAAGTTACGCTTACTGCTGCGGGGGCAAACGAATTTTTGCCAGACGGAAATAGGATCTTAGCCCAATTGGGATTGGCAGCGACCGCTTTTGTGATTGATTCCAGCGTCGCCTTTGCTGCGGTTTCTCGAGGTATATCCAACTAATCTATTGCGAGTCACTTCGGGTTGACATTCTCTAGATTTTACATCGAAGCTCAAATCGCGAGTCAACGGGATCCAGCACCGCGCAGACATTGCGAAGCGCACCGGTATCGACAAGCACTTGAGGTTTGATCATCGACCTGGTGCTCGCTCTTCAGGGGTTCTTGCTCTGGCAACGAGTGCCCTTATAGGAGCTATATATCGCAGGAAAAAATGTTTTATGTCCGTTGTCAAGGGTCTCTATTCTATTGGGTGGGTTATGTCTGGCAATTTCAAGCACAAGGCCAAATCAACCCCTAATATTCTTTAGAATCCTGAACCAGCACAATGACCAGTGTAATCTAATGGAAATGTTCAAAGATGAGCAGGGTGATCTGCTGCTTATGCATCCCTTAGCGGAGAGTGATCAGGCTGGGATTAGCGAAGCTGGGGTTTGGGGGCAAGGGTTTCCTCTCCTAACAGATTTTGCAACTATTCCAAATCCAGGAGTTTCCAGCTTCCGAGGTGACTTTGAATGTCTTCAAAGTGAGGAAAGGCTGGTGCAAGGTCTTCCTTTGGATGGTTTCACCGGGCCATGGTCGCAGTCTCTTTCAACCCAAGGTCCAGGTGGACCAATACAGGCGAGACAGGAGCTTAACTTTTGCCATCCGTTTGCGCAGCCGCAAATGCAGCATGACAAGTTCCTTGAGACGAATTTCCCGCTTGAGGAAGCTGAACAGTGTACTCTCCCTCCTGGAGTACACGACTACCTCTCGCTAAGTGTTGACGCGTGCCAGTTGGATGGCCTCTCAGGACAACCTGCGAACCAGAATTCTTCAACACGGCGAATACCGTGCAAGAGAAAAGATACTGGCAGCGCGGAAATACAAAAGAGAAAGTCTCCTTGTACTGATGACCTCAGATCATCATTATGTCGAGAAACTGAAATAGCTCGTGCTTTGGATCTTCCGTCCCCAAAAGATACGTATTTCAGGCCCATGATTGAGAACAGGCTCCTTGGCCTAGGCTCAGAAGTATCTTCCGGTTTGTGTACACTCTTAGTGCGAATCGGTGGCTCTCAATCGCTTGTTGCTCTTCGGGCAGCCCTGAACTACACGAGAGAGGTCAGAGACCAACCGCACAGCGTCCAGAGCAGAAGGTGGGCAGTACGTGAATTAGCCATTCATGAACGCTTCGAAATAATCAGTCAAATTCAAGACAATGCAACGTTCCTTCAGATCCTTCGATACAATCATATCTTGCACCTCTTCCGATCCACCGGCAGATCTGTCGGCTGCTCCTCGATTCTCGCTATAGAGTCGGTATCACCCGGCGAGCCTACCGGCCATCCAAAAACAAGAGGCAATCCGCAGAAGATTAAAGTGGCAATAGCAGTCAACAACATGATGATGAATATTTTCCCAGACCTGGAACCAGACTCGGCTATTTACAAAAGCCGGCGCCGATCGATGTTAGGACTTAGAAAATTAGGAGAACGACTACACATGTTAGCTGACCGTTTTGGGGATGCTGTACTAAGCTTACTTCATTTTGATCAATCTGGCCCTGTGATGATCGAAAAAATGTGGGTGGCCCAATTGAGAACTGATGAACTGTACGCTGACTTCGCAAGTATTCTTGCCCCGGCGGATGATGTATATGAAAGCTTTGTCAAGATCCTCGATGAATCACAAGGAGATCTTCTTCGTGAGATCAGCAACGCATCAGATCAAGTTTTTGAGCACATCATTTACCAAGACACGAGGCGTCAGAACCTCTTTGCTCTAGAAATGATGGCACCAGAAGACATTCTAAGGTGGCCAAAAGGCTCGCCAGAGCTTATGAATCTCTTGCATTAGTCGGATTTTTCCTTGAATGAGCAAGGGAATCAAATGAATTAATGCTGTTTCCAGGTCGCGCTCAGCAAAAAAATGTCGCGGATCTATTTCCTAGTTGAATTAAAACAGCGCTCTGTTCATAATACCCTAAAGGGAAAGGCGCATATCGAGATGTCTACATGTCCAATCAAAAGCTAGTAAGGCATCGGAAAGTATGCTATGTCCATGTCGTATTGACTCAGTAATAACCAATGTGCATCCTTTCCTGTTTTATACATAGCAGGGAGACTCAGTTACCTCCTTAGCGGTCACTTCATGGTACAGTCCACATTTTTTTTAGATGAAGTACGACAAAAGAACAATTATTGACGCGGAAGTTCGACTGGTAACCAGTGAATGGAGAAATCAGGTAAGGGTGTGAAAGCAAGATGCAGTCGCGCGTTGACATGACATGCGACCAAGCGAAAGCTCACTCATGAACAAAGTATGGGACATTGCTGAACCCGATCCGTTTGTGGATCATATATACACGAGAATATAAATACCACGGCCCCATAGGCCGCTTCAAAATAATCAACAGTTCGAGACTGTATACTTGAAAAATAAAACTCACCTCATACTCGTCTTCAACAAAAATCGAGCTCATGATGACTTTGACCCAGTTCAAGACGGAGGCCCTGGAGGGCTTGTGTACTCAGGAACAGCTTGATCTCTTGGACTCCATCGACACACTCCGATCGCAGGGCATCAGCCACTATGTCTCTCTCCCACAAATAATCGTTTGTGGGGACCAATCTTCCGGGAAGAGCTCTGTTCTTGAAGCGATTTCCGGTGTCTCCTTTCCAGTGAAAAGCAATCTATGCACAAGGTTTCCAACGGAGTTGGTCCTGCGAAAAAACTCGCAGGTGGGAGTACGAGTTTCCATTGTTCCCCACCAATCTCGCAGCGAGGTAGAGCAGCACTCCCTTGGCAATTTTTGCGAACAACTTAATGGATTCAATGGCCTCGCAGATTTGATAGACAATGCAAAAGCGGCAATGGGCATATCGACCCATGGAAAGGCTTTCTCGAACGATCTCTTGCGAGTTGAGGTCTCGGGACCGGATCGGCCACATCTCACGATTGTCGATCTCCCAGGCCTCATTCACTCGGAAACACGCCAGCAGTCGGCAGCAGATGTTCAGTTGGTTCAGGAAGTGGTGCAATCCTACATGAAAGAGCCACGAAGTGTCATTCTCGCTGTCGTCTCCGCAAAAAATGATTTTGCAAATCAAATTGTCTTAAGATTAGCGCGGGATGCTGATCCAACCGGAGTCCGGACTCTAGGCGTTATCTCCAAGCCCGACATACTGGTACCCGGATCTGCGAGTGAGGCTTCATTTGTGTCACTTGCGAAGAACCAAGAAGTGGAGTTCCGTCTAGGTTGGCATGTCTTGAAAAACATGGATTCAGAGAAAGGACAGTCAAATTTACTGGACCGAAACATCCAGGAATGCGAGTTCTTCTCCCAGGGAATTTGGCTAGAGCTTTCACGATCACTTGTAGGCGTGGACTCGTTGAGAACGCGTCTCAGTGGACTGCTCCTCGGTCAGATAGCAAGCGAGCTTCCCAGCCTCATCGAGGAGATTAATGCCAAAGTGAGCTCCTGTCGGCTGCAGCTTCAGAGACTCGGTGACCCTCGGGCAACTGTGGATGAACAAAGGTCATATCTTCTGCATATCAGCCAAGAGTTTCAATCTCTTGTCAAAGCAGCTGTGGACGGCACTTACAATGAGCCTTTTTTTGACGATGCGAGAACGACCACTGGGTATCAAAAGCGTATCCGAGCAGTCATTCAGAACTTGAATGAGCAATTCACGAAGAAGATTTCTCTACGCGGCCATTCCCGTCACGTCCTCGGAACTGAAGATCAAAGGTTGGTTTCTAGTCATCAAATCCCTACCACACGAGATGAATACGTTCAACATATAGAAACACTTCTCAAAAGGACGAGGGGTAGAGAATTACCTGGCACATTTAACCCCATGATTGTGAAAGATTTGTTTCAAGAGCAGTGTGCGCCTTGGAAAGAAATAACACAAAGCCATATCACTGCAGCCTGGGTGGCTGCCAGGGATTTTCTCCATCATGTGGCTTGCTACGTGGCAGATGGGAATACTTCAAAAACGATCTTCAATAAGGTGATTTTGCCAGCTCTGTCAGAACTACGCCACACGCTGGAAGAAGAGAGCAATGCATTCCTCATGCCGCACCAACAAGGCCATCCAATCACTTACAATCATTACTTTACCGAAACACTACAAGAAACTCGATCTGAGCAGCAAAAGGAAGCATTTCGCGTCGCTCTTCAGTCGTACTTTGGCGTTGATACACTTTCCACGTCCCATCTTGTGCAAGATCCCCTCAATTTACGAAATCTTTACAATTCCCTTCTTCCAAAGTCTATCCCAAGAATGACACAATTTGCTTCGGAAGAGGCACTGGACTGCATGCTTGCATACTATAAAGTGAGAACCGCACCCTCCATGATCTTCCAAGCCCACAATTAATATCAATGCCACGATGTACAGGTTGCATTAAAACGATTCGTGGACGACATTGCGACGGAAGTGATTGAGACCAAGCTACTCAGCGCATTGCCGGCACTTTTTACACCCATAACTGCTTTCGAAATGCCGGAGCAGTTGGTCACTGGAATTGCCGGTGAATCGGAGGAAAGCCAAAGCCTTAGGGAGCAGCTGAATAAAAAACTTTGGATTCTCGCCAGGGGCTCCGAAATTTGCCGGCGCTTCGTCGGTATACAAGGGATCGGTAAGTGAAATGAATACACGTAAATGTTCCCGTAATTGACCATTTTCCCAGAAAATAGCATTGGCGCCAACGCACAAAAAGATAAGGAGGAACTTTCGGATAGCTCGTATAATTTATTGACATTATCTGGAGAGTTTGCCCCTGGCACTGAATCAGAAGATGAACAGCTTAGGACATACAGCCCTTCGTTGCCTGAGCAAGTTCCCGAAGCCGATAACGGTATTGAGAAGTATGATGCGGACCCAGAGCAACCGAAAACCACCATACCAACCACGAGCGGCAAAAAAAAGAAAAAAGCAAAGACTGGCTCCAAACTTCATATTTCGGCAGATCCCCCTCCTGAGCACCCTATTTATTGAGTTTGAAGAAAGCGTGAGAGGCGCAATTAGCAACCTCATCTATTCCTTTTCGCACACTTGTTCTAGAATGCAGATATATCTGTTGTTTTTATCCCTTCAGCAATAGTTAAAGTAATGTGTACTGATATAGTCCGATGATATAATGGCCCTCTTGTCTTTTTGTGCAGGGAAGGCTTTCAATTTAATGCAAGCCGGCAGATGTGTATATTGAGCTCAATCTAAGGATGAAGAAAAGAGAACTTCTCGGTGCTAATTATAATCGTATTGCATCGGAGCTGAATGGGAAAACCAAGGCCCAACCCATAGAATTCTTCTTTTGGCAGTGGATTCATGAAAACTTGGTCTCCAGTTCACGTTTTCTTTTCCAGCACATGCGACTTTTCACACATTTCACAGAAACAGTGCCCAAGTCCGGATTTCTTGACGTTTTATCTTACGTGAGTTTAATTTGAATGACTCGTCGACACCGCTCATTTCCGGCGTCCTTGATAGTGTCCCTCAAAGAATTCCTGGTGTTTCGTTATCATTGGTTCTAATCAAAGACCTAGACTTGCTTTATCATTTTTTTCGCGATCTCTGGCCAGATGAATAGGGTGTGGCATACGTATCCTTGCTAAGACGAAAGTTAGCAAACCTTTTTCATTTCTGCTGATATAATAAACATCCGAGCACAGCTCGCATTCTGCTTTAAATACAACAGCCACCCCGTTTTCCGCCGAAAACCATTCTAATCGAAGCTGCTTTTTGCCAGCACTATGGAATCGAACAGACGGAGAAATTCTACCGCAACACATTCCTTGTATGAGGAACTTCACGATGAAGTGTCAATCCTCTTGGAAACTGCAGGTCTTCACCTTGAGTTCCAGAGTCGTGATGATGACACTCATTGCACCGAAACATATGATACCAATATCATGGGGCGGTTCATATGCCACAACAGGGCATGCAGGTCTAAAGGATGGTCAAGCAATATGATCCCCATCACCATCCGCTTATATCCAGAGGGAAAGTATAATGCAAGGGTATACCATCAACGTTGCAAGGCCTGTAAAAGACTCAGTCGCCCCAAACTGGATCACTCATACGCCGAGAGAGTGGTCTACCGGATTAAAAAATGGCATGGCTTTGAGGTAGAAATTCCTCCGTTTTCCCATGATAGCAGGGGGCCTCATAATCGTGCGCTATGTGAGGGATGCGTAGCAGGTCACTGCCTTCGATCTGAAGAGGATTTGGCAACCGCAATCGATAGGTCTGTGGCTGAGAATTTCAGAAAAAAATCGAGGGTTACTAACTCGTTCTCAGCTTGACCATTTGATTACTCAGCGTATCGACTTCTACACCCTCCGCCAGTCCAAAGAAAAGTGCACGTAAACATTTGGCTTCACCCAATAAAGGCAGGAAATACATGTTTTGCTGAGTGGAAAGGAGTGTTTAAACCAGCCATGATATTCATTCGGAGGAGGCAGTACAGTCGATTGCGAAACAGCTTCCACCCTGAGGACTGTTTCTTTTTTTTTTCTTCTCGGACTCCACCGCCAAGGAACTAGCAAGTGAAATAATTACATGCAAAGGGAAAGTCAAGGCCTTGCAGAGGAAATCCGGTACGTAGGAATGATGGGTTGGATACATTTCAGGGGACTAACAGAATATTCAGAACCGAACGGCTGTAGCGTCGTGATGAGTTTGCGGCGGTGTCTCGTGGAATGGCGCAGGCCCGAAACAAATATTTCAACCCACCGAAAATACAACTCACGTGTATGTCATCCTATTAAAAGCAACCCTAAACCACCAAATAGTATATTTCTGAAGCTCAACAGAGGGCATAGAATGAGTAGAAATTAGAAATCATCAAATCAGCAACATGAAGAAAAGGTGAATTCTTGACTAGAGGAGTCTCCCCAGCACGCGAAGAATCCCTTCCGCTCACTTCATTAGTTCCAGGGCACAGGGTACGAAATACCTGATACTTAAACAGACTCCCTTATAGACATTCCGTACCATTTCCCTAGCTCGAACCTGAAACGGCGACTAATCATGATAAGTAATGGCGAAAACCGAATTGTACTAGGAGCATTCAAAAACCCCTTCAAGGAGCTGGCAGTTGGAGGTCAACCAACTTAAGGGAGTCAAATTCTCTCGGCCTTTTGACATCATTCTGTCTGCGTTCGTCATGTATCGTTGAACTTCGTCTGGGCCGCAGTCATCATAGTTTCTTCGATGTTCTTGCCCTTTCCAAAATATTTGCTTAGCAACTTCTACCAAGGGAATTCGAAATTTACCTTCTTGCACAGGGCCACGAAGCTTGCGATTTTTGAATGATAATAGCAGCAATGCTATATCGGGCGTATCTATTTTTTTGAAACATGCTCTAGCAATCTCAACCGCTCTTACTATGTCGAGTGAGGTTGTCGGATGCTCAATAGACCACGCTGTACGAAGAGACCCAACACGATTTGTCCACGAACTCATCGCAGTGGTTTCCGCAAATTCAGGATAAAGATCGTGTAGTCCCTTCTGAATGAGTTGAAATAGGCATTCCGTACTAGAGCGCCCAGCATGGTGCAAAGTTCCCTGAGACAGATACTCTCCATTATCATAATATGAGTTCTCTAGCCGAAACTTAAAAAAGCTCCGTGTTTTGTCGTCGAGCTCTGGAGCTTCACGATAGGCCCGAAGCAACGACATATCTCGAGCGAACTGTCCACGAGGAAACTTTCTTGTGTCAATCGTGCAAATTTGAATCTCAGTGGGACCGCAACGACGCTGGTGGCATCTCCAAATCGCGTATTGGAGCACAAATAGAAGGGAACTACTCCACGACATTAGATTGTCCGTATCCTTTCCCCCAAAACATGATTTAGTAAGGTGGCTATATAGCATTTGCGTGATTTCCCCAGTTTTCCTTGAGAGGAGATCGACTCTGCTGCGAAGTGGCATCGCGGAAATACTCTCGGCAGAAGCTACAACATATTGGTCATTTCTGCCAGAGCTTTCATTGTCGAACGCTCTAAACAAGTATCGCGGGACAGCCGGGTAAGTAAGCTGACTCGCTGGCGAATAGAATAGTGTTGGTCCATCGGGACATTGGCCTAGCGCTTGAACCCAAAACCGAATCCATTCTTCATTTTCCCGCCTTTCATTATCACATTTGCGTTCGCATTGCACACGAAAAGCCTCAGCATAGCGATAGTCGATGTCTAGGCGATTTTCATGCTCGTAGTAATCCTCGCTCTCAAAGTCAGGGTCATAGGGCCATTCAAGACTGGCTTCACCTAGGGGAATTAAGTAGTTATCGGAGTGCAGAGCCCCGGAGGTATGAAGAGCCTGGCCATAGCACATCTCCAAAGTTTCCCGAAGAACATTTCTATCATCGTCGGTGCTGTTCAGAACATCACGAACGATACTCCTCAATTCAGTAGTATAATGCGGTAGCATTTTCTGCGCCAGTGATCCTGGACCAGCAAGAGACGTGATGTAAGATAGAATATAGCGTCGCTGATTATCTCTGTGATCCTTGCAAGAGTGATGGTTCTTCTTCTCAAGTCGCTTAGCTTCACGATACCCTGAACGCTCGGGGCATGCGTCACTTCAACTAAAGCCTTGGCCTGTTGTGCATGTGTGCACATAGCTTCACAGGATTGTATCAGCGTTACAAGCGCCCCCACGACATCTTGCCGAGCCGACTTTGGACAGTCAGGTGCTGATCCCGTCATTCCAGTTATCGTATCGGCAAGGGTCAATCGTTCGATTGAATTAACAACGCTGGTTGACCTTTCTGCCATTTTTTCTTTCATGTAAAAATGGCGACTTCGAAAGATTCTCTCTGTAGAGTCAGCCAGGAGCCAAAAAGGTTCGCAGGTAAGCTCTTATAAGGTGGACTGCGGTGATCTACACTTGTGTTACTCAAGCCAAGGCAGAAGGTATCCTCACAACAGGTAGGCACTTCAGTTGGCCGGCAACCCCGATGCTGTAACAATCAAACGTGACACGTAATTAAGTTGAGTGAGGTCCTGGGCAGCTCATCACGTGAGGTCCATCCTCATTTGTCATCATTGTGTATCTCGAGGATCCTCACTTGACTTACAGCTCTTTTTCATGTACGAAGCAGGTCCCAGATCTGCTGTAAGAACATGATCTATTCTGGTGAGATATTGATAAATTTCCGGAGATACCTGAACGATTGGTCGATGAAAAAAATGCCCTCTACTTGTTACGAATTAAGAAGGTTGGTGTACTTGACATTATATTGAGTGTTGGGAAAGCTAACAGGAAAAATTCAGCCAAAATATCTGAGCAAAAACCCATTAAATTCAATTTCTATCGAGCAGTCCCGGAAGACGGCGCCAATCTTTTACACTTTAGGGACGAACTTTTTTTCTGCAACGACAAGACAGCACCGGACTTCCGTTCTGATAGTAAGTACTATGAGAATGAATCATTGGCACTTAGTTTTAAGAATGTTGACCAGCCCCAGGGGTTCTTCGGCTCTGCACGTTGGAATCTGACCTCAGCAAGAACCCGAGGCAGCTCTCCTAGAAGAAGCGAAATTTCAAGGGGACTAACTACTTCGAAATACCTTACAATTTGACAGTTACACCAACCTCGGGTTTATTGCTCTTCGACTTGGAATTCAACGGAGTATCATATGGAAGTGTATCGTGCCGTTTCTCATTGGAAATCTGGCCACTGATTTGGTATGCCTCCGTGCGCTCTTTTTGCTGTTCAAAGTTGTTGCGAGTCTTGATTTCTTCATTTGCTTTCCCAAAAATTCTCGCCGGTTCACAAATTATAGTGGTTTTCAAAGTCACTTTAACCTCTATCCAGAATGCGATTTGTCTTTCATTCATCAGCTTCACCGAGTCAGCCGGTCTGCAGCCACTGCTGATAAATGAACCTCGTGGGTGTGATCCTGATTGGTTGTTTCGCAACTTGTGTCCATTATTGGCCTTATTTACGAAAATCCAATCTGCCAATTGTCTCACATTATTTTCATGACGTGTAAATTATCAAGACGTAATACAAATACCCTCAGATTAAGTCAACTAAGTTCCAGATCACACAAGGTTACAGTACACTTATCTTATTGAGGCAATTATCGCTCATTACAGTATTGACGAAAGCTAATACGATTCGTTGAATACCTGAGAGTAACCTACTAACCATTCATCGCAATATATCATGCAAACATCGCCTCAGGGCAGCTGTATACAGGTTTCAACATGCAAGCTTTACCATGCATGGAACACAATCAAGCTTTTGATATACGAGAAGCGATCGAGCATATTTGTCGCTCCCATGCTAGTTTCATCAGTCGTCCCGGGCGAACTGGGGAAATTGATGGGCACAATAATATGTGGTATTGCTTTTGTTGTAGCTCTAGTATAACGCTATGTGGACACACCTCAGGCGCAATCATGAAACCATTGTTGACTGTATAATTCCTTCCCAAGAAATCGATTGAAATTTGCAGATGGGATAGAAAAAAAATCATTTATCGGCACGCAAATATCGCACTCAGAAAAGCCTACTCATGCCTGCATTCTATATATTCGATTGTTAGGCCTGCGTGTCGGAAATGACTTTCCAGTACTCTCTGCCTTTTTTTTTTTTTAAGCTCGACCAGCTTCAACGCACCAATCAAGAAACTGATCTTATTAGTGCTGAGACACCCACCCGTGGGGTCAGCTAGTAACTGATTGGTATCGGCAGTGTAAATTTTGCCAATGAGGAGGCTTGGGGCGGGGTAAAGTAAATGGCCAAGGGGAAGTTTTCTAATTCCACATTCCCTGGGCGCAAAATCAGTGCCCCATTCATCCACACTACAGTAACACATCCAATCACATCCTCAGTTCAAGTGCGGGCGTTTAATCATTGGCTCGTATTTACCGAAAGGACTTGCAGCTCCGGTCCACAAAGCGCTTTCGTTTCTAATGATATACCCCTCAATGCCTAAACTACCCCAACCTTGCATAAAATAGGCACAGCCGTCGAATTATAAGCACGTGTCGTTTCGATCATTCCACAAAATAGCGGTGGGCTGGAGGACGAAGATTTTGGGGTTAATACAGGGGTATAATAGATGGCTGCATTCTAAGGGACTCTGGGGATGATATGAGATACAATCAGACTTCATCCAGCTATGGAAAAACTTGAGCCGATCTGGTGGGAAATCCCACGGTTTCTGGACAATCATAGTGTCACACGTTTCGCTAGAACTTGTCGAACGCTGTCCTTGATTGCAAGAAACGAGTTGAGGCGGAGGGCACAGCAATATTTGAGAAGTGATAACACTTGGAAGCATAGTTGTTATCCAGTGCGGGGCTATTTTGGAAGACGCTTCGATAGTAATGGCAACGAAATGGATCCGGAGGAAGGGGCCTGGTGGCTAAGATGTCTCTGTGAACATCATAGAATGCTATATATCGGACGAAGTTGTTCATGTAAGTTTCTTTATGCAAGCTGAGGGCTTGGGAAATACTAAATGGCTACAGGCGGGGTGTGTCTGGGAAGGACTTTGGGATCTGAGTGGACTGGGACAATATTTGCCCAGGGTATAAGATACTGGCGCCAGAACAGTAAATCGCCTGTGCAGTGCAGTGAGAACCCTATGATCGGAGAAGAAAACCTCGAAGTGCTTTGGGAATTGAAACCCAGTGATCAACCCTAGTGGTGTCTGCAAATAAATCTTCCATAACGGCTGTGTCCTTGTTCTTCCTAGAGAGATGTGTTGTGTTTTGTGGCAACTGAAAATCCTGTAAAATCATGATACTATACGCTAACAGTAACTATTAGATTTGAGGGCTTTTTTTCTCTACGCAGCTGCTTCTCTCCCTTGGTGACCAGTTCGTGTGGATCGAGGCATTCAGGCCTCTGGTCTGGATGCTGTTGTCAATGCTTACACTAGTGCCTTGGCCAAAGAGGATGGTATTGGTGGTAATCTGAACACCGACGCTGTTCGCCTCGCTGTGACTCTTGATTTCAGCGAATAAGTTCAGAACGAGGATTTTGTTTGTCTTTGGCGTACAGTACACTCTATTTACATTTCCAACCTGCGTGGGTTGGCTTTTTGTGTATCCAGCAGGTACCGCCCGTACAGGCTTAGTTCTCAGCTATATTATTGCCATCTATACGTGAATCTTTCCCATATTTCCGTATAACAGGGATGCTCAGCTTTCGGAACTTTTACAACTTCATTCTTACCGAGGAATCAGAGACCTAGCGAAGAGCTGCCCCTACTTACGGACTGACCTAAGTCACTGCGATTAGCACTATACTATGCATCAAGTCCGCTCACAGACCTGGATTTACCCACAAGCGGTGAAAAGTAAAAGGAATGATTTCATGACATGAGCAGCAAGTATGAAGCACATACGCTAGGGTTAGATGATCAATTGTAAGGTTTATAGATGATAGAGCCAGTGAACGAGGATGGAGCCGCCAACGCTGAGCTAGGATGATGAATTTTTGAACAGCAATCAGAAGGCAGAAATTGCATAAAAACAATATTAAAATTTAATTTTTGAACTAGAAGGGTCTCGGTCTCTTCCCTGCACGCGGTAATAAAGCCTTCTCCCTTTACGTTCGTTTCAGGGCACTCTTTTTAAGTAGCACGAGCTAGTAGCTCGGAGCTACTATGCTTCAACAGGATCCGGCAAAACTTCTAGGCGGTGAGATTCCAAGGAAGTCGTTCCTCCTCCTTTCTCTTTAACCACTCTCACAAAATACAGGACAGCGACAACTACTTGGTTCTTTTTGCTTTCGCTTGGTGTCAAATTTCTCTCGTTTATATTGACCGACATGGTTTTTACGCTGTGATCAACGAGCGCATTAAAAACCCCACCTAAGCCTTCCTTCTCTGTTGATCTGACTGAACGAGTAGACTTTTGTGCAAACAATGAGGCTGGTATGTTAAGAACGCGCCAATCTTCGATCCATTGCTCATTGATTGAAGTGTAGAGTCCGTCAAATTGAACAACCATGTCAACAGAACATAATCGGTGCTGGTCAATTCAGTATCATTCACAAATTGAGTGATAAGTAGGCCTCGTAATGGAACCGCGAGAACCGCGGTTCTAAACTGCACCGCACCTCGGAGGTGCGGTTCGACCCGGAGGTTCCACAAATAGTACAAACAGGAATTATGAAAAAATACAGTCGTATAGCTGTGGTATCGGATAGTTTTATATAGTATCCGCTAAGTATATAAAGTATTGATCTATTGAAATAAGATCAATCATGCTTAATAACAATATGTTTAGTTAGTCCGGCCAAGAATTACTAGTTTTTTATTATGGTAAATTTTTGCTGGCGATGGTGAGAAGTTGGTGGTGTGCCTGCATGACAAATATATACTGCGTATATCTTCAACATTTTGTCAACTCTGGTGAAATCCGTATCGGCTCGTACTAGTCATGGCCTATCGAGGGTCCGAATGGTTGATTGATTGTGTCTAAAAAGAGTGTTTACCACACGATCTTGTTGAATATGTGATCGTGGTGGGCTATGTGATCTATCAACCTACACTGCATGTTACGATACAGTTCTTTCCGACATGGCCCGATTTACAGCATGGATCGAAATCAGTTTCACCATTTGAACACAGAGATTCTTTCCCGCGGGCCCACTTTCCAGCACTCTAACCTATATATAGTTCATTCTAGTCTCAAGGGGCTGAATTGTATTGAAAGACAAATTCATGGAAACTAGATCTGATGAAGAACGTGAAATACCATAACCATTAATACAGCATGACGCCATTCCTCAGCTCGCTCATGTGACCATACCCCACTTGACAACCACGTGTTCTATTCAAGCATTGTCATGCTTAAGCAGTGAGCCTCAGCGTCGCCTTTTCCTAAGCCAGTATAAGGAGCACTGCCTTCTTACCATGAAATAAAGGCGAGCTCTATCTAACGGAACAGTCCAAAATGTGGAGATAGTTGGCTCGTTCTAGTGAGACTATTTCATTTTGTCACTCTTGACAGCGTGAGGTCACTAAGAAATTATGCATTTAAGTAGCCATGCCTAGAAAGTTTGATGAAATCATAATTGATGAGGTATGGGGTTATGTAGGACGTGAACAAAATAGTAGAGGTTAAGGAAAGAATCAAGTTTTCCCAGAACGTGCAGACGGCATAAGAGTGGATTGTTCACCGAGTTTGTTGGAATTATACTCTAGGGCCGCACTACCTTAGAGATATAAGAGACAACCCAGTTGTAAGCGGTCCGACAATGCCTTGGTAGCCTTTTGTTGAGTCGAAAAGCCTAAGGAGTATTGCCGTCTTCGCCGCCCTCGGCGTTGACGTCCGGTCCTTGGCCCAAGAGCAGTTTAACAATCTCGCGATGGCCTTTCGACGAGGCGGCCTGGAGAGCATTGCCGTGTTCGCCGCCCTGCGCGTTGACATCCGCTCCTTTATCTAATAGCAGTTTCACAATCTCAGGATAGCCATTCCATGAGGCGGCATAGAGAGCATTGCTGTATTCGCCGCCCTCGGTATTGACGTCTGCGCCTTGGTCCAAGAGCAGTTTTACAATCTCGCGATGGCCTTTCGACGAGGCGGCCTGGAGAGCATTGCCGTAGTAGCCACCCTGCGCGTTGACGTCCGCTCCTTTATCTAAGAGGAATCTCACAAACTCGCGATCGCCATCTAATGAGGCGAACTGGAGAGCATTGCCGTGTTCGCCGCCCTGCACGTTGACATCCGCTCCTTTATCCAAGAGGAGTTTCACAATCTCATAATTGCAATTCCACGAGGCGGCCTGGAGAGCATTGCCGTAGTAGCCACCCTGCGCGTTGACGTCCGGTCCTTGGCCCAAGAGCAGTTTAACAATCTCGCGATGGCCTTTCGACGAGGCGGCCTGGAGAGCATTGCCGTGTTCGCCGCCCTGCGCGTTGACATCCGCTCCTTTATCTAATAGCAGTTTCACAATCTCAGGATAGCCATTCCATGAGGCGGCCTGGAGAGCATTGCCGTAGCGACCACCCTGCGCGTTAACATCCGCTCCTTGGCCCAAGAGCAGTTTAATAATCTCGCGATGGCCCTTCCACGAGGCGGCGTGGAGAGCATTGCCGTGTTCGCCGCACTGCGCGTTGATATACGCTCCTTGACCCAAGAGCAGCTTAACAATCTCTCGATGGTCATTCCACGAGGCGGCCTGGAGAGCATAGCTGTAGTAGCCACCCTGCGAGTTGACATTCGCTCCCTTATCCAAGAGCAGTTCGGCAATCTCTTGATGGCCATTCGACGAGGCGGCCTGGAGAGCATTGCCGTATTCGCCGCCCTGCACGTTGACCTCCGCTCCTTTCTCCAATAGCAGTTTGACAATCTCTTGATGGCCATTTGACGAGGCGGCCTGGAGAGCATTGCCGTAGCGACCAGCCTGCGCGTTGATGTCTTCTCCTTTACTAATCAGATCTTCTACAGGCGCCAAGAGTCCACTGAGGCAGGCATAGTAGAGTTTCGAAGCTCGCGGAGGACCAGGGTCCAAACCCCTATCAGCCTGATACAAACGACTCCATCGTTGGAATGTCACTTCCTCTTCAAAGAACTTGACAGTCTCTCGAATAATCTCTTCAAAATCACCGGCCAACAAAGCATAAACTACCCAGAACTCAGCCGCATATCTTGCCATCGGAAAATGCCTCTTAATCTCTTCGTGACTTCCTTTGATGTCTGTAAGATAAGTCAAGCATGTCCTCGTGATAGAAATGCTGGCAGTCATGACTTTGAAGCCGTTGTCTCTGAGAAGATATTCTTTGACGGAGAAGTGGGCAAGATGTAACTCTTTATCCGTGGCGTGAACGATTGTTGCTAAGCCGGGACAGTAATCCAAGAGATCAGTCTCGCAGAACAACCGACGCTTGATGTCAAACCCTCTCGATTCAGTTCCAATCTGCGTCGCTATCACTTCTTTGGCTTCTGCTAGTGTGAGAGGTCGTTTAGAGTGCACTAAAAATTGTAGCAGGCGTATTGCGTCCATTTTTCGCTCCACCGGTATGCTCTTCATCATGCGCTCATATGTCTCATTCAGGGTCTTAGGTAAAGATACGAGAGCCTCCTCTATAGCTGCCTCGTGACGACATCGAGCTAGGCTGTCTAATTGACAAAATGCCCACCTAAACCTGAGTCAGATGTTAGCAAAGTATTACATGTCAATCAAAACACTAACATCTCACATTCCGTCTGCCCCGTCGCCAACCTTCTTCCGTATTTCCTCGAGAAGACCCTGTGACAAGGGTTTATCTGTAAAATCGCGCCGTTGAGAAAGTTGTTCTGAGACCCACGAACGGATATCGGAGTTGACAGCCTGCTTATTCAATGGTAGACAAGCTTCCTCTCCTATCAAACTTGGAATGCGGCGCAAAAACTCAGACTCGGGTCGACTGGTATAGAGCAGCTGGACATGGGCCAACTCTGGCCTAGATATTATGTTCTCGATCCACTTGAAAATATCATCCCTTGACGTTGATTCATCTAATGCGTCCAGGACGATAGAGACTCTCTTCTGAACTCTGAGCATGTTAAAAAAGACAACCCAAAGAGCCTCTGTCTTAGGTTGGTCTTTGCCATTCTGATGTTTTTGAAATAACTCGTCAAGATGAACTGCAGAGTCAATCCTGACTTGGTAAAGCTGGAATGCAAGCGACCGCAGCATGCTCTCGTAGGTCTGCTTTTTCGTGTCGCTAAAGTCAAAGAAAAACTTGAGGATAGGACCGTTGTTTTTTTTTGCGAGATGATCGAGAACAGTGGTACTGAGAACCGTTTTACCGCATCCCGCAAGCCCGTGCAGCCATAGATGTCGATGCGACCCCGAATACCACGACTGAAAGACGGGGTCCTCTAGGAGCCACGCGCCTGTCCCATCATGGCGGAGCCTCCTCGCCTGGTTCGCGTTCGTAGATGGGTCCGGAGGATCAAGCCAGCCTTTGATCTCATGAGTACGAAGGTCAGATTTGATAGAATCGGTAGCAGCTTTCATGGCGACTGTCGCTCGCTCTACATTATCGATCTGTTTATTGACTATCAGCCGTCAAAACATATTCTTGGCTCAAATATTATCCTGTCTTCGGTATGTGGTGATACTTTGGAACCCTGCAGCCGAAATAATCAGGGAGGCAGATACTAACCCTTTTCCACCAAGGCTTTCGCTGAATCTTCGGCATCAACAACACTAGGGTGTACACATCCCAAAAGTTCCTTTGCGTATGCAGCAGCTACGGCTGCAGCATATTCTTGCCAAGTTTTCTCTTTCCCCGACCCCGCATAATCACAAATGCCCCGGATAACAATACACGGAAAATCATTCATAAGCCCGGCTGCCTCCATCTCGACACACAACAAGTGCCCGCCAAATGCTTGATCGAGGGAGTCTCGAAACTGGGCGTCCTTAATCACTTTGTTCCCAGATGCGATCAGGCCATGATGTATCTTCACTTCTCTTTGGGTCCGTGCTTCCTCTGCCTTCTCTGGCAGCCGCTTATTCTCCTCAATTACTGGACTGATAGCCCATAACCCAAAAATATATGTTATCATTGTGATAACCGCCTGCCATAGGCTAGACAGAATATGGTCTTCGGTCGAAGTTCGACGTCCCCTTTTTGATACCAACAATGGGTCTTCCAAGCATTCACGCCTGGTATATTGTGGCGCCAGTCGCGGGAATCGTCTTTCCACATCATCCAGATACTCATTTATTTTCGATCCGTACATCTCATAATTACTTTTCAGCCGATTCGACGCATTCAGAAGCGCATTCGGAGGTCTGTTCAGGGAGCCTGTGTGAACGAACTGCCCACCTCGTTCCAGCTTCCCTATATCCCATTGTACCACCCCGTGGTAGTCAGCAACAGGTTGGCTAACCACCACATCACCCAGGTCGACCTTCGATGGAACTCCACCGCCAATCCCAACCATCAGTCCGAATCTGATTGATTGAAATGTGTTTATCATGGAGGTCGCAACAGTCGCGGCAGGGTTGGTTCCAATATTAGGTAGGCAGGCTATGACGACGTTGTGGCCGCATATTGAACCAAGAGTATATGCGTTATGGTCGTTGCGAGGGGTCGGAAGAGGTTCGTGCTCTTCATCTAGCATGGCTCTGGCTGCGGTCTGTTCCTTTGGAAGAGCGCATACCCATCCGATGGTATAGGCATCGTGTCGAAGGCGCTTTCGGCATGAGAATGTTTCGGGACTAGTATTATTTTGTGGTGACACTGATTGCTCTAGCTGTGATGGGGGGTTCTCAGCCATCTTGAATGGAGGACGACTTGACGGAGCAGAGTGTCTAGACGAGCGGGAAAGTGCTGAGTCTGTCAATCAGAACTCTCTCTCTTAGCATAATAAGAGATCTCAGGCCTTATTGTTCGAAAGAATGGTCGGCAAACTAAATAGCTGACGGAGGGCATTGCTGAGGACGGTCAGAGGTACAACAAAATTGGCCAGTTCAGGTAAACTATGATTGTCACGTGGATCTTCTGGACCTGAGCCGAAAGAGGGGTACGTCCTCAGCCTCATCCTCATCCGCCGTTCCGCCCCCACACCGCTTCCTGAAAGAGCTTCTGTCGATCATGTTTCCATGTGGTGGGGCTTGTGCCTGTTCCTAAGAATGGTTCGACCCGATCAAGAATAGTCAGATCCGCGATAACCAGCCAAAATTTTCTCGATAAAAACGCTTTAAAAATGCTTTAACCTCAGCACCAGAAGAGCCTCTTCGCGGCAGTTTTCGCAAATTTCTAGAGAGCAGGCAGATTACAGTTTGTCTTTGGTACTGATTGATCGAGTAAAACTACGCCGGTCTCTCAATCACCTTTTTTTGAGGGCCGCAGCTTTGAGAGGGGCCGCAAAGCTCCCAGGAACCCAACATGGTCGCATCACGTGCATTTCCTAATAACTAGCATCCCCCCGGACTTTTCGGCCAAAATGTTTTCACCTGCTCCCTGAGCAGAGGGTTGAGCAAGGTGAGAAAACGAATTGGTTGTTCTTCACATTCGGTGGTTTCCTACCCGCCTCTTCCGCCCAATACCACCTCCCTCAACGTTCTGATGCTTGGACAGTACCGTCCTTCTATGTAAAACATGGCACCAAGACTGCCCCTCTCAAAACTTGAGATGATCCAAGATATGATATTGAGCGAATCACTAAGCACCTCACAAATGGCCAAAGCTGCTGAATGCAGCAAACGATCCGTCATTAACATCAGCAACAACCTTCGCCGGTTCGGAAATATCAGAGCACCCCCAACTCAGGTCGGTCGACGACGAAGCGTAACTCCCCCGATGCTACAGGCATTGTGCGATCATCTGGTGGAAAAGCCAGGACTATATGTGGATGAGATGACAATCTTTTTATGGGACGAATTCCGTGTCCAGGTGACAAATTCCAGTATCAAGCGAGCTCTCGCTTCGGTCGGTTGGTCAAAGAAGGTGGCTCGACAGAGAGCAAAAGAACAGAGTCCCGACTTGAGAGACTTCTATCTGCATAATCTATCGGATTTTCAGTCGTATCACTTCGTCTATGTGGATGAGTCTGGATGTGATAAGCGAATTGGGTTCAGACGGACAGGCTGGTCTCCGTCAGGCGTAGCACCATTGCAGATAGCCAACTTCCATCGTGATCAACGCTACCAGATACTGCCTGCATATTCTCAGGATGGAATTGTGATCTCTCGGGTTTTTCAAGGCTCCACCGATGCTGCTCTATTCGAAGATTTTATTGACCAGCTTCTAAGGCATTGTGGAAGGTGGCCTGAGCCAAAATCCGTTCTCATTATGGATAACGCATCCTTCCATCACTCTGATCGTATAAAAGAGATGTGCGGCGATGCAGGAGTAAAGCTAGTATATCTACCACCTTACTCCCCTGACTTGAATCCTATCGAGGAGTTCTTCTCAGAGTTAAAAGCATTTATTAGACGGAACTGGGTGCGGTATGAAGAAGACCCAGAAGAAAGGTTTCCGGCTTTTCTCGAATGGTGTATCGAAGTTGTTGGATCACGAAAGCAAAGCGCTTTGGGCCATTTTAGACATGCTGGTGTGGATATTGAAGATAATTAATTGTTAGATTTAAAACAGCTTGGCGTTAAATATATATTATGAGCTTACCACCTACTTTATACCCTAATTATTCTACATTACGCCTCATTCTACGCTATACTTCTTAAGGGGTAGATTGAACATGAAGCACGGGTATTTCAATAATAAATCTAAAATCTAAACGAGCTTGATACGCCCTCAGAGAGCTGCCTGCGCCCTCTCCTCTGTCGATGAAACATTCCTCACACTCCGAATCCATTTGACAATATCTCTTACAAACTGGCGGGCAATACCTACGACGATCCCTTTATCGATAAAAAACGAAGGGTTTTGGTCCTCATATATCAGTTGAAGATCTAATCCATTTGCCAGAGCAACATCGCACGCTCCTCGGAATTGGGCTTTCAAATAGTCGTCACCGACATTTGTTTCATGCCAAGCGGTGTACTCCCGAACTGCCTCATCTCGAAGTCCAGGAATGTTAAAGTCGTCACTGGATAGGCTATGCGGTGATGGAAGCATTGCTGGGGTTGCGAGTGAATTGAGCGCCTCGGGTTGAGGGGAAGGTTGTACCCCATTAAAGTTAAAATTTATGGGACAATTTCCCGGGGTGTCAGTGATCTTGTTATTCTTGGATTGCTGACTCTCCAGTCTGTGCCGCTCTTCCATATATAAATCTTCACGAATATTGTCTGGGACATCGTCATGGGACTGCATGGTGCCCCCTTTCTCTACAAAGGCAATGAGACGCTTTAAATGATGGGTCCTCAAGCCATAGTGCTTTTTCCCATGTGGGTCTTGCCAGCAATATCGGCCTAGATGGCATGATGAAGAAGGACAACGCATCAGGTTGTAAACACTCCGCCAGACAGACTCTTCCCCAGAAGCGTTTTCTTCGGCATCCAGTTGGGCATCTCGCTCGTTGAACATCCTTTTAGTAACAGATGATCGCCCTCTTTTCTCAACCCTACCCGAGGTGGTTCTGGGAAGGCGGTCATCCTCAACGTATTTAAAGGTAATACTTAGCCTCAGTTTCTTGCCTCGACAAAACAGTTCTCCCCATCTAAGCAGCTGTTTTTCCACAGCGGTCCAATCGATGTTGAGATTCTCAAATCGCTTCGTCAGGTCGCGTTGGGAACGATCGTTTACCGACACAACAATCGAGGTATCATCCGACCTTACCCTCCCGGCACGGGAGGTTTTCCCTTCTAGCAACTTCTCCAACTTGGGCCTCAAGTTCACCGGCCAGTAGGCACTTGGAGTAAGCGCTACGTCCTCTTCGGTGTCTCGTGAGATGACCTTTTTATTCAGCATCACCTTCCACTCTATCGTATACTGGATGCAGCTTGCCGGAAGCTCATCATTTTGTAGATCCTCATCCCACTCGGAAAGCTGGAGTAGTTTGGGTTTTCCCGCGTCGACTTGGCATGACTCTGCGAGACCATTTTGGATGGAATAACCGGGGGAAGGACTAAGCCCGTATCGTGGCTCCGGCGTGCAACCGAAGTATCCTGGAGTGGGGGCATATTGCGAATCGTGGTCCGACGCTTCTAGCTCATAGGCAGACCGAAGATCATTACTGTTGCAATACGAGTCAACAGTCATCGTCGGTGTTCTAACGGTCCTACTGATTCTAACGTCAGCATGATTTAGGACACGCAGTCTGGCGGGTACAGGCCCCAATCAGAATGCCAGAATAGTTACACATCGTATACGAAAGCGTTCACCAAACCAATGTTCTCTCTATAAACGTCGTTCTTTCACAGTGTTCAGTTCTACGGATGCCGAGTAGTTGACAGAGGGGAGAAGTCGAATTCAGGCCAGATAACCACACTGACAAGGAGAACTACCTTTTGTTTGCCTTGTTTGCATGAGCAACGTTCTAGAAGCCCTCGAGACCATACCGGAGTATTACGGATGCTATTTTTACACTGTTATTTACAGACGTACGGGAATACTGCCACGAAAGCGGTTCGAGAGCCGGCTAACCGTATTAGGTATAGCGCAGTTTCAAAAGAGACGTTGAGAAAGAATCTCTGTGTGAAGGTGGTGAATCTGATTTCGATCCATGCTGTACCATACAAATACTATGGCAATGTAGGCAGGTGATGAAAGCACACTAACACTGAGATAGTGGTAATTTACCTCTTCTCAGGTTGACACATTTCAATTGCATGTGATGCGGCTGACCATCACCAAACGGTATATACGAGATATTCCATGTATATTACTAAAATTATACAATGCCTAGGCTATAATAGTAACCAATACTGAGCCAATTCAAAACATTACCTAGAAGGCAGTATTTTTTAGGAATATATACAACAGAAGAACGTAGAACGGGGTGTATATTACGCATAGTGACTAAGGCTTTTATACAGGCGAAATAGGAAAATCTTGGCAAATTTATGTAAATGCGGTTCAACGAGGTTCGAACCGCGACAGAACCGCATAGAACCGCGGTGCGGTGCGGTTCTTATATTGTAGAACCGCTGAACCGCGAGGTTCGGTTCGAGGTTCTAGATATTGGAACCGGAACCGCACCATTTCGAGGTCTAGTGATAAGGTCGTGCGGAAAGTTCCAGCCGACAAGTCAGACTTCTACAGTGCCCGTGCCATAGAAATTGAAGGCCAGGTGTATGGCCACCTTGGAAAGAATAAACGTATTGCACGGTGTATCAACTGGAGCAATGATTTTGTCGACTTACGATATGAGCGCAAAGGCGACCTCGAGACCTATTTGAAGAACACCCATTTGATGGATCATGTCAAATACCGTATTGCTCGACAAGCTATTGAGGCGGTCGTATTCATTCACGAAAAAGATGTTATTCATTCCGATCTCAGCGCTCGTCAGTTCCTAATGGACAAAAAGTACAATATCAGACTTGCGCAATATGATCCTCCGTGGCCATATTGGTCGTTTGGAAGAAAGGAACAGCCTTTGCAGCAAAGTCTTGATCGATACTTACTTTAAATATTGAGGTCACGGCCTACATATGGATATTTTGTTCTCAACAGGAGGAGTGGTCTTGCAGCCTGCAGATCTCGCAATGACCTGGCCATGCAGAATGATGTCAGATCGCAAATGGAATTTGCCAGTAAAAGCAATTTCTTCTTGTTGTGTTTGTTTGATTGTGTTTGGGTAAAATTAGAAACCCACTCTAAAACCAGTCACCAAATATGATAAACTAAATTTAGACAGACCATAGATACATTTAATCCCTTCCTAAAGCGAAACGAATACGAACCACTCCACACGGGATATGCCATTTCCTTAGAAAACTTAGACATTCAATAATTTCTCTTGACCTTATCTTATTCATTACCACTGGTGTCCAATCTATTTAGACATATTCTAGAGTGTTCTGCGATAAGGAACACAAGGTTTGTGTTGTTGGTTCATGGCGTCAGGCAATCAACCTTTATCGGAGACTTCCTGGACTACTCTTCTCTAATATTCTACTGTCCGGCTTTGACTCCCGGTCTGCCAATCACACTGCTATTTGGCATTAGCATAGACGACTCTCTGTTGTGCGCAAAAGGATTAGGATTTAGATCTTCCCGAAAACAGGGGCTGGGCGCGTATATAATTTTATCCAGTTAAAATAGACCACAACAAGAAAACCCTTGCAACCATAGAACACGCAGTTTGTGTAATTTGTGGCTGTTATTCAATTCAATCCAATCTCTCAAAAGATGATTTTCGTTTCACTTTCAGACGGCGCTGAGCATCCTAGCTGTCCGTAGCCCGCTCATTGCAAAGACTTGTTAGCAAATAGCGTCTTGTACTCGGAGAGGATTGATTCGCCGTCGTTTATACCTTGCTGTGTCATATTGGCTAGGCGCTCCCCTGAAAATTTTAACTTTACATAGGCGCCGGCGCATTTGCAGGGTTGTGCAGTTGAGTCTGAGCGACGCCAAACCATTTCGTGACACGAAAGCGGTGGGCAGAGATGGAAACATCACATGGGTACGGTAACTTCGCGCCCGCTCGATTTAGCAGCAGACCAGCGTCTAAAAATGGACCAGCGCAATTCATAAACAGTGAGTTTGTTCCGTCGCTTTGTTTTTGCGAACTGAAGCACATCCTTTATTCTCAAACATATATCGATAACTCGCATGACTCCTGAACATGAACGCTGCAGCCGAACTTTGCCTTCGCGACCAAGTCTTTGAATCGGCTGCCATTGCATTGGATGTCATAAACGAAGTAAATTTGGGTGGATCGAATGAGCTGGTTACACTTAAGGAGGGCTTGCGATCACTTCGAGATACGTTGCTCGGTGCCTACCACGTTGTCACTCCAGAGGTCGACCCATTTTATTATCTCTGTCTCCAGCTCTGCAATTGCCTAAAAAAGTCTTTTCTAAGTGACCATGTACATGACTTAGAAGGACATCTGGTGTTGGGATATAGTTTTTGGGAATTTCAGGATGCCCTTTTAGCGTCATGCCACTCACTTGACACGTATTTGAATATTATTCGATGGTCAGCAGTTATTTCGGAATTTGTGATAAATGTGCTAACAATTTGGCCAGTGCGCCCGGCAAATTTGACGACAATACTAGAAATCGGTGCCTGGAATGCGTTTCCAGTGCTATTCGCGACCTTCAAAAGCATCAAGCCCATCTCAATAATCTCGATGACTCTGTAATCATATCCAGTCAACGACTCGTGACATCTACCTGTCTTTCACTCTTTTATAAGCGTCTTCTTGGTTTCGGGGTAGACAGACACACCCAACAGGATTGTGGTTGTCTCGCTCAAGGAAGCAATCGAATGTCCTCTTGGAAGGACGACATTATCATCAGTCGAGTTGGACAAGACGCAATGGAGCACTTCGCAAGATTTGGTGAAATGCTTTTGAAAGAGATCGCCCGTCGTCGAACGATTGAGGGAGATAAGAGCTTGGCAGATATCATGAGTACATTCAAAGATGTGGAAAATAGCTTTCAATCCACGCTCCATGAACTCCGTCGCGGTGAAGATATAATTTCCATGGAGATGGTCACAAGGGGTTATCGACTTGAATTTATGGGTATGTCTCAGGCTGCTCTATCACAACTAGGTTTTACATGATCCGAAAACCAGACCGAGGAACTTCATCACATTGACGAAGAATCGACGCCACTCAATTTCCTCAAGAATGAGTCAAGGTCGCAATCACAGAGGTTTTATTATGATTTGATTCCAAACCTTGCCACTTCTGGTGCCTGGAAAATTTCCTTTGCGTGTTGGTCAAGGCCTTCTGGCTATACAAGACCATGCCACTCTTGCCTAGCAGATATGAATTTAGGATTAGCAATACCGAATAGCCTTTGATCCAGCCGAAAGACATGGTCGCTCAAGAAGCTGTATTGCTGACAGGGCTTCATTTTTCCCAAAGATAATCCGACGTAAAGGAACATACAGCCTTCCGTATGTCTTTGCTATGTGCGTCGACCTGGTTCTCCAAGCCCATGCTTCATTCTGTGGCATATCCCAGATTGAATTTTAGCTAGGTTCTTCTCGGCAGACTGACTGACCCGCCAGCAGAAAAAGTCTTCGATGAAGGTTGATATACCACCGTGGAAATAGGCTGGTTGATCAACAAGGTCCCAGTTGAAGAATGCAGAAAGGATAGGCGACAAAAGGGGAGCCTTGCGCCAGCCGAGCGTTATGGAGTGGTGCCTCCTCAGACCTAACTACAATAGACCAAGGGAATACTGTATTAGCTTGTTTCCCACTCACAAAGTTCGCAATTCATCTTGAGCAGCAGTCGGAATACCCCTAGCTTGAAGACATACGATATCCCGAGCCTCCATGTCGCCACAAAGGACAATATTACTAGCAAGAATTAGCCCGTTACACAGTTGGAAAGTGGTGTGCTGACTCTGGGGAATTCTGGCATAGCACAGGTCGGGGCACAACTATAATCCTATTCTGTGTTAATGTTACATATTTACTAACATCACTGGTTACACATAGTCAATTCTTAGACCTCTAATATAACGTATTTGACTCGGAAACGGCTTTTGGCCGTCTTGAGCGAAGGCCTAATAAAGCTGTATAAACAATGCACCAGCAGCGAAAGGTTGTTGTCTAAGGCTAGGGATAGCAATATTGCTTTTGGTGATTCTCCTTACGCTCGGGATTCCTGATCATTGGTTCGCAATTCCCAATGCGCTTCATGGTTTTGTTCTCCCATCGAAATATTACTGCATTCCACCACAGAGTTTTGGCTCTGGCGCCAGTATTGCATGCCCTGAACAGTAATTACCCAAACCTACGTAGGCTCTAAAGATCCTCTTATTACACACACATCAACCTATAATACTTTTAGCAAGCCCAAGCCATCTACTTGCAAGGAAAAGCTCACATGAGCAAAACTGTCCGTTGTATAGCTTCGCATGGTGTTCACAGAGACATCTTGCCCACCAAGCCCCTTGCCCTGAATCTATTTCGTTACCACCACCATCGAAGCGCCTCCCATAATAGCCCTGCACTGGATAGAACCCATGCTTCCGAGTATTATCACTCCTGAAATACTGTCTTGCCCTCCGCTTTAACTCGTCCCTCGCAATCAAGGACAACATTCGACAGGTTCTAGCGATGCTTGAAACGCCGCAATCTTCCAAAAACCATAGATTTCTTTCCCAGATTGGCTCATTATTTCCCACAGCTGAGTAAAATTTGATCTGATCTCATGGCCCAAACACACCTTCAGAATGTAGCCATCTATTATACTTCTCGAACCCGTAGCAACTACTGACTAATAAGCCGACCTCATGAGTTTGCCGTTAATTATTAACCTTCAGCGGCGTCGTTCTTCTATAGGCTACGAAAGTTGCATTAGCTTACCACGCACATCGCTCTTTGGCGTAAGTGCCAAGAATGACACATCGTCATATTTCGACATTGATGGCCGGTTTTTGCACGCTTGTGGTTGTCTTGTGGGCATTTGATAGAGTAAATGAAATTTGTGGCGGGGAATGAAAGGTTAGCAGGACAACGTCCCTCTATTCGAACCATTTTTAACTGTCCCCGACGCGATGTTGATTCTCTCTGGGACAATTACTGTTCGACGAAGGCGCCTTGTGGACTGGAGCTGCATGTCGTTTCGCTGAACGAGCCATGGCAGCCAATGCTTAACCGCTTGTAGTTGATTAAGGATATTATTGGGTACGCTAGTGGGGTAATTATGGTGCTTGTAACTCCGACCCGAAGCGTCAACCCGGCATGCTCTACTACATATAAATTAAATCAAATCAGTTATTAACTGGTCCTCGAGTGGGTGGGTAAGCGCTGGAGTTAATTGAATTCTTAAATTGAGCAAAGACACTCGGATATGGCTTACTCGAACTCATAATGATATTTCACTCAGCTAGTTTTTATGAGACTTCGAAAAACGTTTACCTGATTTTCTCAGTAAATTAAAGCGGCGAGTACTTGGGTATGGGCGCATGTCGTCACCCATTGCGGAAGATGGACAAATACCACCAGCAGTAAAGTACTATAACTTACGGCCACACGCCCAGACATTTTCTTGGGAAACGAACAACCATAGGCCTTACAGCACCTGAAGGCAAATTTACATTTGCATGTTAGAGAGCCTGGCTGGGACTGGGTACATATCTGTTGACGTCATGAACTACCTCGACCAACAGAAACACTACTTTTTCTCCATTTCCAACTTGCGGTCAAACACTCACACCTCATCTACGCATTGCGTGTACTCAACATCAACTTAGTTATCCATCTTTCCCAACGTAACCAAACTTCAAAATCTCCAAGTTCACCAGTACCACGATGAAATTTTATTGGGCACAGTTGTCGTTATCATTTCTTCTAGCCACTGCTGTGTCTGCCGGTCCTGCCGCTTATGGAGTATGCCAGACTGGTTGTGCAAGCGTAGTTATGGCCTGTTATTCTGCTGCAGGCTTTACGTGGGGTGCTACGACGGGAGCAGCAGCACCGGCTTCTATAATTGCGTGCAACTCGGCCTTCGGGACATGCCAAGCAGCATGTGCTACTTTGTTGCTGACACCGACATTGTGAGAATTCTGAAATCGGGAAACCTTTCGTTCGAAGGACCTACGATGATTTTGGCGCCAAACCCTTATACAGATAAAAGATTTAAGGCTCACTGCTTTCGAACTAATCGTTCACTCGAAGGCCAAGAGCAATTGGACCTCTCGGCTACAGATAAACTTGCAAAGTGTCATCCGACAAACTACAACGAGGCCCATATTAGTTCTTGTACCGATTTCGCAACGAGCTACTTTGTAGTGAATTGTAGCACTTTTTGCCATGATACCATCCCTTTTACTTGTCACCGCCTTTGGGTAAATTCAGGTCTGTAAGCGGACTTGATGCATAGTATAGTGAGAATGGCACAGTGCAATTAGGTCAGTGCGTAATTGAGGGCCGCTCTTCACTAGGTCTCAAAGAAATTGCTCAGTGAGAATGAATTTGTATTATCGAAAATTCCGAAAGTGACGCGTCCCTATGGTACAGAAATATGGAAAAGATTAACATATAATTGGTAAAAGTATAGCTTAGAAATAAGCCTGTGCCTGCTGGGTACACACCAAGCCAATCCGCGCAAGTAAACTTGATCTAGCAGGCTGGATGTATAAAGAGAGTATGCGTCCCAAGTCGAACAGAAAACTGGTTCAGCGGTTATTCGTTAAAATCAAGAGTGACCGCAAGGCGAACAGCGTCGGCGTTCAGGTTACCACCAATACCATCCTCCTTGGCCAAGGCACTAGTGTAAGCATTGACAACAGCATCCAGACCAGAGGTAATGGAGGAACAAGTGTCAGAGTCATAGACACTGCAGATTTTCATTCCTTGGACGGTAAGACCGGCGTTCTGGGCCTGGATGGCGGAGACATCGAAGCCAGACCAGCCAGAGTTAGTCGTAGATCCAAAGTCGAATTCACCCCAGGTAGCAGCGTAGCCACCATATTCATCGATGGGGATAGACGAACCCTTGGCCGCGGCCCAACCACCCTGCGAGTCGGAATCAAAGGCGTAGTACTTGGTTTCTCCAGCACCGATAGAGAACTCATGGCAGGCATTTCCGTACCATCCGTCCCTCTTACCATCCCTCCCAATCTTGTTCCAGATCACAACGTACCAGTCCCCAGTCTTGGAGCCAGTGAACTCCACAACGTACTGGTAATTGCTAGCCTCGGTGGCCTTGATGGAGACGATGTTGCTACCATAAGGACTGCCTACATTGCCAATGTAACTATCGCCCCAGCCGCTGGATTTGGTTCTTTTACCGAAGCCAACTGTAGAGAATTCGCCAGATGAAGGGACGGTCTTCCAGTGAGTGTCAGCACCGGATGAGGTAGTAAAACATGTGCTGCTAGTGGAAGAAGGGATGTATGCTGAAATGGCCACTTCGGTAGTGGTGGGAACCGGGGTGTATGTTGAGGTTGGAATGCCAGTAGTAGTAGGAGTCACCGGGGTAGGAGAAGTATGCAGCTCAATCTGGGTAGGCACCGAGATGGGAATGGACCATTCAATTGAAGTTGGAGTAAGACTCCGTGTGGACGAAGGGATGGCGCAAGATACAGAGTCCACACACGGGCAGTAAATAACCGTGCTAGTGGTCGTGACGGTAGTAGTCGAATCTAGGTCCGCATGGAAACGCATATGACCTTCATGGCGAATGTGCTTGCCATGGTGGGCAACAGCAGCGAGGGGAAAGGCCGCCAGGAGCACGATAGACAAGATGAACAGCATTTGGATAGATGAGCTAATCAACCCGGTCATCAAGTCTCCTCGCGGAGACGGAAGTGATCAAAATAATGGCTGGGATACATGAAGGATTTACGGATGTATGAAGAGTCTATGTACCTTTGAACGCAACTAGCATGACAAAGGACTACGTGCTGCAGCCGCAAAGTACAGCTGTCAATGCTTCTCAACGTTCTCATTCCTGTCGACCAGGTTGGTCCATCCTGGTTTCGGTCATGACTCCAGACAATGCTGCTCAACCAGAAGCCTTCTGGGAGCCGGTTTGCTAAGGATATAAAACTCGGAATAAGAGAAAGCTCGAGATTGCCTCCTGCATCTGGCATGACTGAAAGAATATTGGAAAGCCACAAAAACTGGACAATTGGGGAAGATTACTAGAGGTTTAGCCGCAGGTCATTGAAGAAATTCAATGAGAACGTTTTCGAAGAGCTGTTCAACCTTATAAAAGTCTTTGAACAGAATCACCTCAGGAAGGTGTTGAAAGCAATTCTTGCGATGAGTTAATTAGAATCAAATGTTGAAAAAAGAAATAAAATATATAATAACACCTCACAAAAATGAGGGGCTGAGGTGCCGAAGCCGTTATTTGGCTACCCTTTCTTTATAAAACATGCTAATTATCATTCTTTCCGATGGCCAGACGATGGTTAGAGCGCCAAAAACAAATTATATCAAACTATTAATCTATGTAAAACTGTCTGAAGATATTGTAAATAGTGCTGCTGTACTAGATGGTATAAATTTCTTCTATAGTCAGACCTGCGTGCCGAAAATGAACACGAAAGATGAGCTCGTCAGTTGGCAAGAATCACCTCCGTCGATGGTAGAGTGCATGCCCGTATTTTCACGACAATGGTGGGTGCCGTCTATGTGACTTGAAATTGGAGATATGGCCTCTTACACATGCGTCATACTGTATCGTTTGAATATTTTTCATGTACAGAAAATACCTATCAGCTCTTTGCTTACTGTATGGCCCTAGATAACTACTGCAAGTTTTGCTTATTGAATCTTGTTATCAAATCCTTGAATTAAATCTGAATTTTTGTGTTCTGAAAAAGCAAAATATCTTAATTTCCATATTTCCGCTATATATGAAAATAAATAATAAGCACTTTCGAGTCTAGCCTTACAGTAGACTCAATGCCATCGTCCGGAAGCCCATTTCTTGTGTCCCTGGCCCGTACTATTCTGAAAAGGTTACCTATTTGGTCTGATAAAGCACAATTAAAAACACCATTGTGGTTGTGAATCGGGGGTCTCGATTCCACTCGTCATAAAACATAGAATTCATCGAACAGTAGAATTACTTTGAATTGTAATGCAATTTGAGAAGGTGGTGGCTTCAAGCGGTGATTCAAGAGACTCCTTGGTCCAGTAAAGTTGCACGAGGATCCACCGTGAGCGATTCTCCATTCTTTACTTCCTCGACCTTTACCCTCTTCGTACGTGGACTTAGCCGTCTCTGTCGCATACTCTCTGCAATATGGTCGCTTTCTCCAACTATAGATTGATCAACACCTGCGGCCGTGCTCGATAGGTATGGCGCGGCAATGCAATCTGGGCCAATTAAGGGGTACACAGGCAAAGATGCTTTTCTCAGCAGATACGCAAGGTAAAATTAGAAATGGTGACTATGGAAGAATAATAAACATATGGGATCCAGGACTCACACTGAGCTAATACCGAAAAGGGCACGGAAAGAGAGCTTACCGGCTGACTTCCAAGCTCCCAAGAATTATTTTTCCGTGTAGCATGATCCTTACCTTCGAGGTTGTTCGAGCTGCAGGACGAGGCTTCAAGGTTTTCATTATCCTGAAGGGCCTCCGGTACAAGCCAGACATCCCAATCAACAGGATCTTCACCTCCCCATTGAGAGCTCAAATCATCTGTGTAAAGACGCAGCATTATAGCGGCTGCAAATGAGTGAAAAGACAACAATGAAGTAAAAGCTTCGCGAGATACAATGCTCGCAAAATGATCAGAAAAAAAAGCGAAGAAGGAAGATGCAGGGATCCAAATTTTGAAACGAGACTCGTACACATGCTATTACCAATCGTCCTGGACAGACAATCCCCAAATGAGTTAAAACTGTCATCCTTTCTGTAGCGATACCATTCTGGGGTCATCAACGTACTCTCATCTGCTAGAGGGTGCGTTGATCCAAAACGAGGGCCAGGAAAATCCATTGTTGAACCGTTATGACGAAGTTTTAAACAATCACTTGACAGGAGCTGCGTTCATGTCATCTAGCTGTAAGTGAAACCTGTACACCACTGACTTTCAGACCACTACAAAAATGAGTGGCATCTTTTGACAAACTTAAGAATCCGTTGTTGAAATATTCCGTGAAAGTATCCATCTTCCAAGAATGACTTGAATAGCTGAACTCAATGACTCTCAGTAACCAAGTGTGGCAAAGATTCCATCAGCTCAACTATGTCGATGGTTGGTTTGAACGGTTGGCTAAGAAGAGTTCTCGACTCCTTGCAGTGGTCCCATTCAGGGGCACTTTTGTTTTATCCCTACAGATGCTCTGCGCTGAAGAAGAACGGTGAAAAGAGAGACTGCCAGAGTGCGATCGGCAAGGTTCCTCGAATATGGGCGGTGAAGTATCCAAGCGGATTTAATGTAGTTTTTACATCCGGATGACACAAACCACAAACAAGACGACGTTGAAAATTTGTGTTCTGATGGTAGCACAAGGAATTTTTTTTTTCAGAATGTGTAATTTATCAAACTATGAAACTTGGCGATCGGGATTTCGGAGTTGCCAAGTCTATAGTAGCAACACGCCGCAGCATAGTCCTCATTGTTAAAGCTTCTAATTACAGGCGAAACTCTGGAAATAGGTTTCAAGGAGAGGCACTTACGCATGTACAGTATTCAAGAATGGAAGAAGATTATGCGTATGGCAAATTTAAAGGTCATTTCAGTTTACAATACAGTACAATATCTCCTCACAAGTGTATGTATGAAGAAACCATAAGTGGGCTGAATCCGAGAAAACTTACATGTTTCAACTAGAACAAATTAGTAAAACCAGTATGTGGTCTACAAGCTACGACAAGTGTGGCCAAAACATCTCCCACTTGCTGCTTAATAGAGAACAATTAAATGTGTCCTTCACGGTCAAGCTGAATTAAATCGTCTTAGGAATTACAGGCCGAAGATCAGCAGAATGCTTTACTTCCATTGCAAGCCAAATAATATAGAAAATCACGGCCTTGTGGCATCAGATTTCTGTCGCAGAAAAGGACTGATCATCGAGAGACATCTCATCGAGGCTTAGCTATCTTGAAGAGAACTGAGCTTGATATCAAGGTATTTAATTAACCCCCCCCGTGTCGCTGTGAGACGAAGCTGCGGCCACCGTATCCCTAAGCAACTTCGCGATTCCAGCATAATGTAGAAATTGCCGTCGGTGCGTTTCAAGCACTTGGTCCGAATTTCCCGGTGACGAAGTCGTTTTCTCTGTGCTTTTTGATGCTTGTAGATGCCAATACCTTTTAGCACGGCCACATACCCACTCGCATAGGTTCGCACAGATATTCCGCAGTATAGACGGCGCCAAATCAACCAAGGGTCGTTTTACAGAGCCTCGGTCCGCAGATTGAGGTTGCCTAATTGACGCGGCCAAATCTACCGCTTCGAGCACAGCCTGAATATTCTCGTACTCTATACGGTGGACTGTTGCTTCCGTAGCGAGTGAATTTTCATCCTTCCAGCCGTGTTGAGCTATACAGGCTTCGATCTTCAAGTAGCAATGTATTTGGAGAGCCCACAATATCATGCGACGGAGATTGACTGATCTGCTAGCGGGAGCTGGAACCAAACCTCGAGAAGAGCGGTTTTCCGCTGAGCCCTCGGTCATACCGCGTTGTGACTCCGATGGTGCTAAGGGTAATCTGCTAACACGCCAGTCATGAAGTTGCTCATATAGGCAAAGTACATCCCGGCAGGCTATACCACTAGCAGTGGCTGCGGGATCACAAAGTTTCCGGCATACGTCTCGGGCAATAACAGAAAGGCTGAGCATGGCATCAAGATAATATTCCTTACTATGACACGAGTTGTCCTCATTGAGGCTCGTGCCATCTTCTGGAAGAAAGGAACTGTTCTCGCGCGAGAGACTTTGAAAAGAGCCCACAGAATACACGTAGAAGCAGAGGAGCGTGTAACGTTCTTCAACGCGTGCTAAGAATCTTGACGGGCCAGACATTATCTTTTCACGATCCTGACGCTTTAACGTCCCCTTTACAAGGGAGTCATATGCCATAGACAGCCTCCACTTGTGCAAGCTAAAAGGAGGTTGTGCATCCGTGCGTATAAACTCCGTCATGAGAGCTATCGCTTCGAGATCATCAAGAGAGGCTAAGCTGGAGCCGGTATTGTCGACTTTTATTTTCGAGATTTTGCTCATGCACATCACGAGAAGGGACTGTTGTTTCTTCCACTTCTCTTGGGCATTCGTGAAAGCCAGACCACGATAAGCAATTGCCGCAAGAAGAATCGGACTGCATCTCCCTGCTCTAAAGTCTTCCCAAAATGCGTCTTCTGGGATAAAGAGATGAAATTCCCCGAGGATATCAAAGTACGCACGCAGCGACTCAACGAAGTCCTTGATTGTGAGATTGCATTTCACGAAAATATCTCGATCAAGAAATTTGTCAGAATGGACGACTTGATCACTTAAAAGCTGCAAGACATATGAATGCGCTACGCGAAAAGCGTTCTGAGGTTCAGTGTCTGGATAAGGGAGCCCCCGGCTCAGCAGAGTGGAGTGCAGAATTGGTGCAGTTGGCGATCCTGGTGAGTCGAAGATCTGGGGCTCTGGAGATGCAAAGGACGGACTCCCGTCTTGAGAATTTGGGGGTGGCCAGCTCCTTGGGGGTCCTTCAAAGATATTATGCAAGAATTTGACCGAATTTGAACTAAGGGTCTGTCTAAGCATTTGCAGCCTTGGCTTAGTTGAAGCAGTATTGACCTCATTCGTGGACAGCGAAGAAGATTGATCTAGGTCACTGCGCAGGCCAGAGCCTTCAAGGGACATGCCGTTTCTGATCGATCGTGGATTGAGTACTGAATGCTGGAACGTTGCCCCAACAGGGGGGATTCTGTGTTCCAACTCATTGGACACTCGGCCCTGGCCATCAGACATTATACGCGGTCGCTTGCGTTTTTTTGGGTCACAAAGTTCGAATGTGCATTCGATTCCTTGCTTGATGCATCTTGAGCAACCAGTTTCAAACTGAGGGTTCAGGTCGCATGTCCTTTTGTGCTCATGACAAAAGTCGCAGGATTTCCCTTTGGCTCCTGGTTTGGAGATCATAGTGAAGCGTTGTGTGGACATGACGAGTCCTGACAATCGACAAAAGGGTGGAGTACGAATCATTTAACTGCGAAATGTTTTGAACTAATCGGGAGTTTCGCAGAATCCGACAATTAAGAAAACGAGGGTAGCAATCGCGTTGAAAGCTTTCGGTCCAGGCCTGGTTCCTGCTTCAGCTCTAGACGGAATGCCCAAAAATTGCACTAGTACCGATGCATAGCGATAGTCGGGGTGAAGCGCGGAGGTTTCTCGAGCTTCCAATCAGAAGTTTACTAAAATGCCCCTGTTGATGGAATTTACTTTTTCTTGAGTAATTTTTTCCGCCGCATTAAATGTGGGGCTTTTCCCTGCTGGCTCTCCTTTCATTTAGTTGCCGATTATTTATTATTTCTTTCTGCTCCGATTTTTTGTCCTAGGCCTTTTATAGGCCGTGTGGGGGGACTCGACCAGTTTATTCCCTCAAAATGCGTTCGTAGCCCACTTCACGATCGGGGGATGTCGGTGCCGTTGGGCCTAGGCCAGGTTTGTACTATATCAGAATTTGTTTGTAATTGAAGCCGAGCCCAAAGAGATAGGTATGGAAGAGGGCACAGAGGCAGTAGTCCGCTACTGGTGAATGGAGCGCTGGCAATGGCCACCATATGAAAGATCGGTGTTACTCAACCGCGCCTGAAATGGTTCGCAACCGTCCACATCGCACAACGTGTATCACCAATCCAAAATGTTCAACGAGTACATACAGGAAAAAACCCTCACCACCAAGCAGCTGTTCTGGCCCCCAAACTTGAGAGGTGGAAAGACTAGCGTTCCGTATTCTGCGACCTTGAATATGGACTAGGGCACCTCGTGTGTGGACCGTTGAACACAGGCCGTTGGCGACAGTGGCCCTTTGCCAATCAGGGCATATCGGTGGCGGGTCGTGACGGTAGCAGGCAGTTCTTTCTGCGTGCTTGGAGTCACTGACAATGGCATTTTTAACGCCAACAGTCTTAAATCAACACTCCCATTCCGGATACTGTATGTTTCAGTCTTCCAGTGTTCCTTCCGTCCCTCCTTCCCCAGTCTTCCAAGTTGCGTCAGAAGCTGTCTATCCAGCATGGCCAAGTTGCACAACGCAGCTTCTCGGCCTTCAGATGAGAATGACAGCTCTGCTGGCCATATGGCACGCTCTAAACGAGTCAACAACGGAGTTTCCAAGAACTCGAGCCAGGCTGCGTTGGAAAAAAAACTCTAGTGAGACATCTAAAAGTCCCCCTCCAGGGAGGTGTTCTGGCTGACATTCCCAGGCCATCTCGTTAAAGTCCCAAAATAGTGACGATGAGAAGAAATTGAAAGAGCACCAAAAATTTCTTTCACTCATCGCCCAAGCCGAGGCCGATGGAGAGCAACTCCAAGATTGGATCAAGAGATACCGCCAAGAAAACTCAGACAATCTTCAGCAACTTCGCAGCGAGAACGGTTAAAGAAGGGAGAAAGTGCACCAGCTTGTTTCAGTCAGGAACAAGGCGTTGGAGAAGATCCGGGAGCAGAATACAGAAATGGCCGAGCTCAAACAAAAGCTGGAGGTGACCGCAGACGATCCGACGGCGTACGAAAGTATCCAGTCGATGTTGGTAGCCATGCAGAGCAAAATGCAGTCGGCTCTCGATGAGATCAGAACCACTCTTCATACCTTCACCAAGCAGGGTCTATGTAGAGTTTCCTGGGCCAGAATCCTACGGCTGGACCGGCCTGACCACGAACTATCCAATGCTGGACACGACGTTCTTTCCAAGCAACTACAATATACCTATGGGAAATATGGAATTCAACCCACAACAACAACCGCCACAGCCTCCGGCCCAGCCAATTTTATATGGACCGTCTAGCTGAATGCCAATGACTTGGGAAGGGAAAAAACGTTTCAGTTCTTGTATTTTAGGAACCTTGTTTTGGAAAGCAGATCTTTTCAAGCAGTCGTTCAGATATTCCTTCTCGTTCAATCTACAAGAAAATTATGTTTGCTCGGATAATGTCGTCCATACTTGCGTAGATCACATGATAGGTCGTTCGATCTCTCTTCGGCAGTTCAAGGATTCGATGGAGCCCGTGCTCTGTGCGATAGTCACGAGACTCCACACGCGGTATCGGCGCGGCCCTGACACGGAGGGTCATGATCGCCGCTAGTGGGTCCTCTAGTCTAAAAGGATTGGGAGGGGAGCGTCTCGGACCATTGGACATACTGTGCCGTTCTTCCGCATAATTCCGCGATAGATATTGCTTCGGCCGGAGATGCCGCTCGAATTAGAGATCCCAGGCTCTTGCGGGAGGCCGTAGCCGACATGAAATGGAGGTAGGTTGCCTTCGGGGTCAGGGGAAGCCTAGCACTAGCCCCCAGCCATCGGGCAGCCGGCGGCCCCACCAACCACTCTCCCAAAGCACCCAGAATTTGCTGCAATTCATAGACATTGATAGCCTACGAAATACGCTTTCCCAATAGACCAAAATTTGCTACTGTCCGTTAACCCAGCTGAATCTCTCGCTACAGTAGGAGGAAGGCGAGTCTCATGGACTACAAAAAGGTTTAGTTTCGGTCCGACACGGGTGATCTTCAACGTCAAACCAATGGAATATGTTGTACAGATAGTCCCGGTCATATGATCTCGTCTATGTCGGCAAGCATATGCAAGTCAAAAGCCAAGTGATCGACGATACTTAGTGGGGAAGCAATGGTGAACCGAAAAGAGCATCTGAGGAAACACCCCGCTTCCCCCGAGGTGATTTGTCATTAGACACGGGGCGCACGTCCCCCATCTATTCAGAGCCTTCGAAGATCCTGGCTGCTCGTTCTGAATATTAGCTCCCATGGATCTTATCGGGTCAGTCTGCTATTTACCCGAACGAATGAATGCTCTTCTTGGGTTCAAACGGGGTTTTCAACGGCGAGAGCGCCCCTGCCCTAGCTGGCCCCCACCCACGGTTCCACGGTTCATGAAAGACAAGCGCATTCTCTAGTTACTATAATGTCTAGTTACTTCTAGTCACGCAATTTCGCCTCCTCGCAGTGCTTCTCTTCTCCAGCTAGGGGTGGGGACTACGGAAATGGCTAACGAGACGAGGCATCGCTTTCTACTAAATATTGTTTTCCTTGAACGGATTTTGCCCTCTTTCTCCTTTCATTGTCTGGAACGGTTACTGTAACTCTAATACGGATATACAGCTAATCCCCATGTGTAACATTGTTCCATTTGACTAGGGGGTTCCACCATGCACATTGGGCATTTTTCTTTGCTATCCATGCTTAGAAGACTCGGCCGAGTAAGATGTAGGTATAGTAGCTCGCTTAGAGCAGCGAGCCGCAATTATTGTCATCTAGGAGAAGGCTTAATCTTCCATTCGCTTCAAAGAAAGCCGTCGTTAGCTACCATCTGCTAAGGGAATTGAACTATGTGCACGAATGGTTTCAAGTGTGCATAATTGTCCAGTGACAATCTTACGTCAGGGCTTGACTACGTCGCGTTGGTCCCACAAGGCCGCTCAATCCTTCAGATTTTTTGTCTCCATATACGATGTAGATATATACACATGTACTGCTTTGTGCAAAAGTATATTGTCTGAAATCAAGAAAACGGATCACTTAGTAATTTAATAGTAGATCTAACTATCAACTGCTGCCTAGCGGAACATCACAGTCTTCGAAATTCAACGGCGTTTGTCAAGCCACACTAGACTCAAAGACCAGACTGTCCTATGACAGATACATTTATGTATTCCCAAGAATTTGACATACAAATTGACCTTCTCTCAACATAAAAAATTGGAATAGCCGAAGAGTTTTCAGGGGAGAGTGGGAAATGGATTATTCCGGAGAGTCGTCAAAGTCAATTCCAAAGCATTGACAGTAATATTCGCAGTTCAAATCTGCGGGAAAGTCTCGTGGGTAAATTTTTGAGGCAGCCGCTAGAAGAGAGGTGAAAATAATACCTTCTAGATCCATCTCGACGATATTGGTTTTGAAGACCGTTAGTACTGTAGTTAGACGTGGAAGGGTTTGTTGTTTAAAATTTTCTGAAAGAAACAGCGCAGTAGATCTTATCGGTGAAACTAACGGGGTTGGGAGATCGTTGATGGTTGGTTAAAAGACAGGATTTTGAGCTTCGTTGGCGGAATCAACAGAGCGTTTTGGTGGATATTGAGGTTGATAACGCCATTGAACGAATAGTCGGGGAGTTGACGATGGTTTCAATTTTGGAAAATCCTGTTGAAAGAAATTGAATTCTCAATGGAGCTGATTGTATGAGCCGAAAAGGAGCGTTGAAAAAGAGCGTTGAAAAAGAGCGTTGAAAAGAGCGTTGAAAAGGAGCGTTGAAAAGGTGCGTTGAAAAAGAGCGTTGAAAAGAGCGTTGAAAACTTGCCGAAAGAAACGGTGAAGGATTCGGCTGATGGGAGGCGTTGAAAAACATCAAACCGATAGTTTCTACAATAGAACATAGGATCCTTGAGCCCGGTGGAAGCTCCATTGAGGTAAGGGTGTTACGAGTTGCTGGTAGTTTGGTAGACGAATTACCCAAGAAAGCCTTTCTGAAATCGTTGAAGCATTGTCTCGCAGAGTTCAGGGTGCTTCTTGAGGCAGTCGTTGAAAAAAAATACCATTTTAGTCGTTGAATCGGTCAATTGAACATTTGCAATAGATAATATATGAGCCGTTCAAATAAATAGTTAGGAAATAATTAGCTCACCCATTCTCAGGCCGTCTTGGAGGGGACTGTTGAAGCAAGTATTCGAGTGCTTTATTGTGAACGTCGTTGAAGCCGATCGTTGAAAAACGCTGCGGATAGACACTTTCGAACGTGTTCCTCTCCGCAAGATGTACCAGTGAAGCCCTGGTTCATTCTGACGAGGCAATGAAACAACGAAGGGTTGTTTCCTGCTTCGCCAGTACAGTACATACAGTACGACTTTAGGATTTTAATTCTCACAACACGACCTAAGTTCTGAATCATCACCAGGTCTCGGTACGACCCACTTGATTACTTTCCTAGTTTAGCCTTCAACTGGTTTCCTCCAGAATTTATTCCGCATCAGGAATTGGAGATGATGAACATAGAATGCAATTTGACAAAGAATGGAAAAGACTTTCATTGGAAAACTAAAGTTGTTTGCCGTACCCAGTTACAGTACAGTATCAGATAGCATTTATGCTGATTTCCCACGAAACAAAAAAGAATCGTGGAGTAAGGCAGGCGATCGGGTGTTGCTACCACAATAGAGCCCTCAATATCGGATGCCTCTTTTGCAAAAGACCGAGGAAAAACTACCTCGACTTATTTTCAAGCGTGATATATAAATTAGCCCTGCCGCTCGAAGAGAACACGATCATCCAGGCATCTCAGGAAATGGGCCAATCCTCCGGCCGACAAACACGTCAAAGCGTACGAAGTGAAGCAGACACGCTACCTTTGCTGCGTTCCGCCCACGGAAACCAAGTGCGGGAAACTAGACCTATACCTCGTAACGCAAGGCGTCAGGAAAAGCCAAAGCCGGCACATTGGCCAACGCGACCCCTCAGCGTGGATAAAATCAATTGTCCACAAACTCGCTCCGGATATACTCCTCAGGCTTCGTCGAAGGCGGAGTGTCCATGTGAAGGAGAATCCGTCGATATATATGAGCATGAGAGCGTAGCTGACCAGCGCGAGCATGTGCGATTGCGGTGGATGGGACGGCTGCGCCGCATGCCCCATCGTCAGCAAAGCGAGGAGCAGGGCTGTTAATGGTGTGGTGATATATATACCAAACGCCGTGACTCATAAACCACATAGAAAAGACCCGTTGCCTAGTTCAAATGAAATTGCCTCGATTCGCCTATGATTACATTTCCATCTCCGCGAATCTTTTGTTTATTATACTGTAGCACGAGTCATCGCACAAGACGTCACGCCGAGTATAGAGAAACACCTGTAGAACGGGATACTTGCAGAAACGATTACAGCGTACGTGAGATTGTAGTTCGAAATGCTGTTGAGCAGCCTCGCTCTCAATCCATGCTTTCTAATCGATTCATCTCAGTTCTCGGTGCATGGGAAATCTACGAGAGGACTGTTTCTACCATGACATGTAAAGAGTATGACCTCTTGAAAACCTGGAGCCGTGTATACAGTACTACCTTGCTGGAAACTGTAGACAAATGAAAATCTGTATGTAGATGAGAATCATGTCCAACAGCTCCTGTTTGACTGGAGCAAGACGTGGCCGAGGAAAGAGCTTTTCACCAAGACTGGACTTTCTGCTATGAAGTCTGATGCCAAAGCAGAATCGCAGTGGGATTCATGGACGTAAACGTAGTCCACGCTCCGCTACTGCTGCCCTTTTCTCGGATGTAGTGTTGACTTCATCCCCGACCCTTTGTTTTCTGATTGCACTTGATCCATTTGACACCACCCCTTATCAGAATGGCAGGCAAAAAATTGAGGTCTTTGACCGAGTCCGTTCGACAAGTGCACCGCCAGTTATCCCTCTTATGGTCTCTGAACATGACTATAAATTGTATTTTAGGATAGCAACACAGCCATGGCAGGATTCAATAGCTAGCATGGATATTCCAATCGACCCCGCCCTCGCAGAGCAGCCAAAAGAGCTTGGAGCTTTGTCCGCTGCACCAGTGGTTGAGGACGCGACGCGTGCTTCGGATGAAGCCACTCCACCGGTAAGGCATCACGTGACTGGGATTGCGCACGCACTCACCCTCCCTCGCAGCCCCCCTGGAGCAAGAATTGCGATCCGATCGAAGACCCATTCCAGCCCGCTTTGGAAGTTCTGCAACGGCTGGAACGGGACGACCCCAAGCTGGCCGCCCAAGGCGCACGTCTGTTGAGCATTTACCGACGCGTTTGGGAGTCGTGTCGGGTCAAACGCG
>Ga0102593_1000376_pt1 | contig 87449 bp, 92 predicted proteins | sample AraplaCol_mMS_r2_2_FD_76862 | JGI IMG/M metagenome (GOLD analysis project Ga0102593, IMG submission 76862) | Arabidopsis root microbial communities from North Carolina, USA - plate scrape MF_Col_mMS_r2 (SPADES assembly) (version 2) | ecosystem: Host-associated > Plants > Roots > Endosphere...
AGCCGTAAGCATGATTATGGGGAGTACTTGCCACGCTTGAAGTATCGGATATAGATTTAATCGTTCTTGATCTCATGTTACCTGGGAAGAGCGGGCTGGAGCTCTGTCAGGACATTCGCGCGAAATCAAAAATCCCCATAATCATGCTTACGGCTGTTGCCGACACTGCAGATCGGATAGTTGGCCTTGAACTTGGGGCTGACGATTACCTCACCAAGCCTTTTGACCCTCGCGAACTGCTGGCACGAATTCGGGCCGTTCTCCGTCGCCGCCAGGATCCGCAACTTGCGGCGCCGTCACCAACACGCGATTTGATCTTCGCCGGATGGAAGTTTGATGTCGAACGTCGACGTTTGCGTGACCCATCTGGTGTGCGTGTTGAGCTGACGCGCGCTGAATTCAATGTCCTGATGGCACTTGTGCAAGCCAGGGGCCGCGTATTAAGCCGCGAGCAATTGATTGAACGCTGTGGGGGCGATACCAGCCATAGCTTCGATCGAAGCATCGATATCTTGGTCAGCAGATTGAGACGCAAGCTCGATGACGATCCGCGTGCTCCTTCCATGATCGAGACAGTTCGAGGTGGCGGCTATCAGTTTGTTGCCGAAATCAGCTCGGAATAGTCCCGAAACTTTGTCGCAACGTTATAATAACGTTTCCAGATTGTTTCAGAAGCTCTCGGCAGGTTGCCCAATTCCCTGACCCGAGTGAAGATGTTCTTGCCTCTGCGATTGTATGGGGTTCGAGAGGCAGCAAGAAGGACATCTTGCTACATATGCATCGTTAGTATGGTTCTTCCCCGGTGTGAGGGGCTGCCCGCTGCACCGGGGAATTTCCCACACCTATATTGTCGGGAGGATCGATGGTTGATCCGTCTTTGATTGTGGAGGCTCGCCGGGCATGCACCAATCCGCAGGAATTTCCTGTGTCGAGGCGAATTTGGCTGCTTGGTCGGATTATTACAGAATTGGAAGCGCTCCAGCCAAACGTAGCCGAACACCCTGCGCTCGCCTGTCTCATCATCACCGCGAAGCAGATCCTGTGCGTGATGGAGCCGCACAACGATTGCCACTTCGTTCATGTTGTCCGTCATCTCGCCGTCGTCCTCGAGGTCGGGGAACTGGCACTCCGACAGCGACCGCCCTTCGCGAGGCGTCTTCATTAAGCGATGCTCTCGGGGGGGGCTGGCGATTCGATTGAGCTAACAGCAGAAGACATCAATCGCGCGCTTCATATGCCTGCATGTGAATTAGCCCTCGAAAGACCCGGACATGCTGCACCACTTAGTTGAGTGGGTAGGTTTAATGTTGATAATATGACCACAAGCAATTTTAAGATGGAAGTCCTCGCCGGGTCGGAACGACGACGGCGCTGGAGCACGGCAGAGAAGCTGGCTATCGATCTTCAACATCGGCTATCCGCGCACTGCCCTAGCCAAGCGCGATACTCCATTCCAGTGATTCCTCGAACCAGATCACGACCATGCAGCTAGCCAGTCCCAAATGGAAAGTATGCGACGATGGACAAAGCTTCAGATGAAATGCTTGTCACCCGGCGGTTTTTTCCACGCACGTTGCCAGCTTGGCTGATCATCATCATGATTGGCACTTTGGTCGTGTCGCAAACCACGCTCTTCGCGATCATGTCTCGCAATCGAGTGGCCTCGAGCGAAATCGTTGATCTTTACCGGCTAAACGAACGGGCGGTGTGGCTGGCAAAGCTTATGAGCCCGCTGCCGCCGGAGGAACGGGTGAGAGTCGGTGGCGAACTTTCGGATCCCACGGTCGTCGTCAGTCTCTCGTCGGTTCCAGCCGTAGGCGCGCCGGTTGCGGCAACGGATACGCTGTCTGAACTTGAAGACATTCTGGTTGCAAGGCTCGGCAAGTTCGAAGTTCAGGACGCGCGCGTGCGCGTCGATGAACCAGCCGATACACGAGGCGTATCGCCCGCTGCCGACACCGCGGCGCAAGGTCCGGGCCAGGTGGAGGAGGACTTGTCTGAGGTTGCTCAGGACTTCCTCAGCAGCCAGCGCTATACCGTGTCGCTCCAGATGAAGGATGGTCAGTGGCTCAACTTTGTCACTCCGGTGACTCCGATCGGCCCAATTCTCTCTCCCCAAAGTTTGCCAACCTATCTTCTTATAAGCGCAATCGTTGTGCTGGCGGCCCTTTGGGCGGTATCCCGTATCACCAGTCCGTATCAGCTTCTCGAGGGCGCACTTGCGCGCCTTGGATCGAATCTGAACAGCCCGCCTCTGGTCGAACGAGGAAGCCGAGATTTTCGCAGTGCGGCTAAGGCGCTTAATCTTGCCCAGGCCAAGTTACAACAGCACGTCGAGGAAAGGGCTCTTTTAGCAGCGGCACTCGCCCACGATCTCCGCACGCCCATAACTCGCATGCGTTTGCGAACCGCATTGCTGAAGAAATCGGATACGAAAAAGGCGCTGGAGACAGATATCGCGGATATCGAGGAAACGGTCGAATCCGTTCTTAGCTTGGCAAAAGTGGATTCGGCCGCCGAGGCGTCGGACCGTATTGACCTGATGTCAATGGTTGAGACAGTGGCGGACGAATATGCGAATGCCGTCGTTATGGGTAAAGAAGGCATACTTGGTCGACCGGTGTGCCTCGCATCGCCGATCGCCTTGCGCCGCGCCATAAGAAACATTGTAGAGAACGCCATAAGCTATGGTGTTGTCGCCAGACTGACCGTCAGGATGGAACAGGAGGCGGTGCTGCTATCGGTGCGTGATGAAGGACCGGGTCTTGATCCGTGCTATGCCGAAGATGTATTCAAGCCGTTCTTCCGCTTGGAAAGCTCCCGAAATCGGCGCACCGGTGGCTCCGGCCTTGGGCTCACAATCGCCCGTACTCTTGTTAGGCGTATGGGTGGAGAAGTGACGCTGGCCAATCACGAGTCGGGCGGTCTCGACGTTGTTCTGCGGCTCCGCAGCGCGGGAAACTTCGAATAGCTGGATCGGTCGTCGTCTTTCGAACGGCACCGCTACAATCAATTGAAATCGCTAAGTTAACAGCCGATGAGCAGTCGGATCGGCAGTCCAGCTCTTGGGCAAGTAAAGGGCTCGATCGATAAAGGCATGATCGCGAACCGACATCGAACACATGGATGACCACATCGCGGAGCCATTCGATCTGAACCAACTGGCCGATCTGTGCGGGATGAGCCGATTTGGGGTCAGAACAAGATGGGGTGGTTGCCGTCCTCCCCTCACGGCATCGCAATATGCCAAGATGATGTGGTTGTAGCCCACAGGACGGAGAAGACGGCAAAATGAAAGACACGATGATCGGGGTGGATCTGGCAAAGAATGTTTTCGTGCTGCACGCAGCAACGATGGCGGGCGAAGTACGGTATCGAAAGAAACTGTCACGAGGACAGTTTCTCCGCTTTCTATCGGAACAGCCGCCAGCGATTGTGATTATGGAAGCCTGCGGTAGCGCCCATTACTGGGCCCGTGAGTTGGTCGAAGCGGGGCACGAGGTCAGGCTGATTGCTCCGCAATATGTCCGCCCTTTCGTGAAGCGCCAGAAGAACGACGCCGCCGATGCTGAAGCAATCGTCATCGCGGCCCGTCAGCCCGAGATGCGTTTCGTTCCGCCCAAAACTGCGGATCAGCAAGCTCGGGCGGTTCTGTTCCGGGCGCGCGAGCGGATTGTCCGCCAGCGAACGGAATTGGTGAACGCTTTGCGTGCTGTTCTCTATGAATATGGCCAGGCCATTCCCCAGGGCATCGCTCATATCCAGCGCATTGAAGCGATCGTTGAGAGGACTGAAATCGGCCTGCCTGAACTCGTTCGAGAGGAGTGCCGTGATCTTTTGGCTCAGATAGACGAGAAGACAGCCCGGATTAAGGAGAAGGCCAAGAAGCTCGTGGATCTGTCTCGACAGAGCGGAATCGCGCATCGACTTCAAACGATGCCTGGCGTGGGTCCGCTGGTCGCACTGGCGGTAGAAGCGTTCGCGCCAGCGATGGAGAATTTCCGGTGCGGCCGAGATTTCGCAGCCTGGCTCGGTCTCGTTCCCCGACAATTTTCGTCGGGCGGAAGGAACGACTAGGCCGGGTATCGAAGGCCGGACAGGCCGACATTCGCAGACTTCTGATCATCGGTGCGATGACCTGCGTAAGTTGGGCGGGTCGCAAACCGCCGGTGCACGGATCGTGGCTTTCACGGATGCTCGCAAAGAAGCCGAAGATGCTGGTGGCTATCGCACTGGCGAACAAAATGGCGCGGAATATATGGGCCATGCTGACGAAGCAGGAAGATTATAGAGACCCGGCTCTGGCAATTATGGCGTGACACGGAACCGCCACGGATAACCAGGACCGGCTAGGAGGTGTGAGAAGTCGATGACCCGAATGGGCGCATGATCGAAACGATCTGGATCGGGAAAACCAGTACTGCTCTTGGAGCCACGAGCTCGGGAACAAGATTTGGACCGGATCCGCAGATCACCATACCGGCCAGCGGCCTCTGAAAGTGCCGCAAAGAAAGGCCTGACAGAAGACCGCACTCGATCACACCTCAAGAAGGTCAGAAACTACTTGCGCAACGGACGGCAACCACAGAAGAGCAGTCCGAAATCGTACGCTAAGGCCGAACGGAACAGGAACGATGTCGTAGTTCGGATGTGCAACATCCGATCTCTGTGGATTGCCATCGACATGCGCCAGTTTTGATTTCTCTGTCCGGCCCGACTCGACAACGCTTCACGCAGATTGGTCATGAATGGAGTCGGGCGATGGCAAAGCGCAAGCTTCTCAAAGATCAAGATCGCCGGAAGCTTGTCGATATCCCAGTCGACGAGGACAGCTTAATCCGCCACTATTCGTTATCGTTAGCGGATCGCCTGGAGATCGAACTGCGGAGACGTAAATGACGCCGCGGATGGCGGCAAGGAGGCAGCATGAAGGCTATGGTTCTTGAAAGAGTTGGAACTCCGCTACGCCTCAAGGAGATGCGGGAGCCGCATCCGTCGGCCGAGCAGGTCCTTATAGAAGTCGAGGCCTGCGGCGTCTGCAGGACGGATTTGCATGTGTTGGATGGCGATCTTCCAGATCCGAAGCTGCCTCTGGTGCTCGGTCACGAGATCGTCGGAAGAGTAGCCGCCGTAGGGGCTGGCGCACTCGCGACACTGCAAGGAAAGAGGGTGGGCGTCCCATGGCTTGGCCATACCTGCGGATGCTGTTCGTTCTGCCTCAGCGGAAGCGAAAACCTTTGCGACGCTCCCGGCTTTACCGGCTACACACTCGATGGCGGATTTGCGACGCACGTAGTGGCTGACGCGAACTATGCGTTCGTGTTGCCGGACAATTCGGGTCCCGTTGGGACAGCGCCGCTTCTTTGCGCCGGTCTCATCGGATGGCGCTCGCTGAAGATGACGGGAAACGGAAAGGCGATTGGTCTCTATGGCTTTGGCGCCGCGGCGCACATTCTCGCGCAGGTCTGCCGCTGGCGGCAGCAGGACGTCTACGCGTTCGTTCGGCCGGGAGACGAAGCGGGAAAGCGGTTTGCACTGGAACTGGGCGCCATCTGGGCGGGGTGGTCGGACGAATTGCCGCCGATCCAACTGGACGCGGCCATCATCTTCGCGCCTGCCGGCGACCTCATCCCCAAGGCGCTCGCTGCCGTGCGCAAAGGCGGAACCGTGGTCTGCGGGGGCATCCACATGAGCGATATCCCTTCGATGCCCTACCGGCTTCTGTGGGGTGAGCGGCGCGTGGTATCGGTCGCCAACCTGACACGCAACGACGCCAAAGAATTCTTCGAAATCGTGGGAAAAGCAGAGATCCGTACAGTCACCACGGCGTATCCGCTCGAGCAGGCCAACGAGGCGTTGGGTGACCTGCGCGCAGGGCGGCTCAAAGGAGCGGCCGTCCTGGTGCCCTGAGAGAGTCGGGCGGCGGGCTGCCGCCGAGGCTTGCCGGTCTTCGTCCGGACCGAGTTGCTCGACACCAGGATTGGCCTGCGCTGTTGGCACGTTTATCGACTGGCGAATGCGCCGCATCCCGCTCCGCCCTGCTGGTCGTGCCGCAGGAAGAGCACGGAGAGGCCCAGTCTTTCCGCCAATTTCAGTCCTTGCTCGTCGCCAAGAACCATCATCGCAGTCGCCCAGGCGTCCGAACTCATGCAATCGCGAGCGATCACCGTCGCCGAGGCGGGCGGGCTTTTGAGCGGCATGCCGAGGCGCGGGTCCATGGTGTGCGAGAGGCGATGTCCGCCGATGTCCACCCAGTGGCGGTAATTGCCGGATGTCGCGATGGCTGAACCCTCTAGTTCAATGATGGAATGCGGCGAGCGTTCGTGAAGATCGGGTTTCTCGACCGCAACCGTCCAGCCCGTGCCGTCAGGCTGCGCACCGAGCGCGCGCAGTTCGCCGTCAATGGCGAAAAGGCCCGCTTCGATGCCGTGCAGGCTTGCGGTTTCCGCCAGCCGATCAACACCGTAGCCTTTGGCGATGCCATTAAGGTCGAAGCACACGTCGGCATGCTTTCGTGCCCTTCGATTGGCGGGATCAAGCTCCAGGATGTCATGGGCGGGGTTGCGGCGTACGAGGCGGGCAGCCTTGATTGCCGTTTCGTCGGCTTCCACAGCGCCGAAGCCCCAGGCGGCGACGGCGTCGCCCATGCCGATGTCGAAGGCTCCGCCGGAGGCTTCGCCGATCGCAAGGCCCGCCTGAAGCACCTTCATCAGATGTTCAGGAAGGACGATCCATTTGCCGGGACAGGCGGCGTTCAGGCGATTGAGATTGCTTTCGGGCTTCCATGCGGACATCTGTTGATCGACCCCTGCGACGGCATCCGCCATGGCGGTGTAGACCCCTGCGGTTTCGAAATCGCCCGGCATATGGAAGAGCGCGGACCAGCGTGTGCCCATGGTGGGACCGTTCAGGGCATGACGGGCGAGATCAGTAAACATCTTCGGCATAACGGCCCTCTGCCTTGAGTGTTGCAAGGCTTACGCCGTGCGGCATTAGAATCTCAGAGAGAGCAGCGGCGACACCCGCCGCCATGTCGCGGCCGCCGCAGACGAGGATCTGGCCACCTGCCGCGATCAGTGTGCCGATCCAAGCGGCATCCTTGCGCAGGATGTCCTGGACGTAGGCCGGGTTTGCAGTTCGCGAGAAGGCGGTGGAGACCCCTGCCAGTCGACCGTCTGCCCTCCAGCCCGAGAACTCCTCCGCATAAAGAGCGTCGCTCGCCGGATGACGGATCCCAAAATAGAGATACATGGGTTGGCGCGCCCCATTGGCGCGGGCGAATCCCGCAAGAGGTCCGATGCCGGTGCCGGCGCCGATCAGGATGACGGGCTTGCCGCTGTGTACAGGCCGGAAGCTCGGATTGCAGCGAACAAAGGCCGTCACCTCCTGTCCGGGTTCCAGTGCCGTGAGCTGCCCGGAGCAGAGGCCGCCTGGTTGCTTGCGAACGCAGATTTCGAGGAATCCGTCCTTCGTGCCCGAAGCGAGCGAATAGAAGCGCGGCACTTGCGAACCTTCGGGCAAGATACCGACGAGGTCGCCCGCTTCGAACCCCGGAAATGCGTTGCCGGTCAGACGCTGCCAGAAGGACGCCTTCGGCAGGGCGAGGCGCAGGATCACGGTCGTGGCCTGAACGCTTGCGCCATAGTCGCGGCGCGAGACCAGTGAAAGCTCCCAGGTCTTCGGTCTTGTGGGCAAGTGGTTGAGTTCGAAGTCGAGCCCGAGCGTCTCCGCCAGATCCCGACCCCAGCGAGCGAAGTCCTGCGGCGACTGGCGATCCACGGTGTCGTACGGCAGCAGCAGGTCCCAGCCGCTTTCTTCCGCTAGCCGTGCGACATCGGCGGCGAAACCGCAATAGGCGGGGAAGCTGCGGTCGCCGAAGCCGAGTACGGCAAGCGAAAGCCCCTTCTTTACAGGTGTGCGCCGGAAGCGTTCCAGAAAGCCTTGCGCGGACGCCGGGGCTTCGCCGTCTCCATAGGTCGCGGCAAGGAGGATGAGCCGTTGCGCCCTGGGACAGCGTGCGGGTTCGAAGCTCGACATCGGACCGACATGGACACGCAGGCCGTGGTCGCAGAGCGATTTTCTCAGCGTCTCGGCAAAGCCCCAGGTCGTGCCGCCCTCGCTGCCTACGAGGACGACGGTGTCGGCCTCCTCTGCGGGAACAGAACGCCCCTTCTTCTCGCCACGGCCCCTGAACCAGACGGCGAGGCCGGTCCATCCCATGACGGGAACGGCAAGTGCGGAAACACCGAGTAGCAGGCCGAGCCACGCCATGCCCTGACCGGTGTGCAGCATGGTGAGGAAGTCTGTCAGGCGATCGACCCAGTTTGAATCCTTCCAAGCGAGCAGTTCGCCGTTGCCCTGGTCGATATAGCCTTGGCCGGCGTCCGTCTTGAGCGTGAACGCGTCGGATGCATCGCCGGCAGCCGGAAAGCTGAGAGAGCGAAGTGTGTCGACCGGGGTCTCCTGCAGAACGGCGATGGAGGCGACCTGGACGCCCGCATCGCCGCTAACCACCGACGGAAAGGGCGGGGCGCCGGCACCTTCGGGCAAAATGTTGTGTGTTGCGGCGGTCATCCAGATCGCGGTCAGGGACGACAGAAGAAGGCCAGGCAGCGCAAGCCGGGAGATGACGGCATGACGGCGTCCATCGCCCGTGCCTTTTGCAGGCTTCAGGATGGAATGCCAGCCTCCTGCGCGGCGTGCCAGCAGGAAAAGACCGGAGAGGATCAGCGCCAGCATGATTGCAGCGCCGCCCGCGGCGATGAGGCGGCCACTATCGTCGAGTAGCAGCGAACGATGAAGATTGGTGAGCCAACGCTCGACGGACGACGTGTCGGCGCTGCCGACGCGCCTGCCCGTTGCCGGATCGATGATGGAGGATGCCGGCTGGTCGCCCTCGAAATAGTATGCCGTGATCCGGCCGGACGGCGCGCGCCTGATCTGCTCAACCGAGGGTTCCGCCGACTGGATGCGTGCCGCGAGTGCCGCCACACTGATGTTCTCGGCGGCAGGAGTGGTGAGCCCCTCATAGGCCGGGAAGACCGAGAGGGCCGCACCGCTCAGGGCGATGACGGTGACAAGCACAGCAGCGATCAGCCCAAACCAGCGGTGGAGCGACCGGATCATGGCAATTTCCTTCGTGATTAACGCGTATAGGTGAAGTCGGCGATGTAGCGGCTGCCCTTGGCTGCCTGGCCGGATCCGGCCGAGGTTAGCGGCACGACGATTTCGTTGGGGCTGTCGCGCATGTCTTCGACGGCGGAGTCGACGTGCAGTTTGTAGCCTGCATCAAAGAGGGTATCGGCCAGGTCGAGCGTGATCTTGAGCGAGCGGCCGGAGCCGACGCTGGCTCCGGTAATGCCGTTGATTTCGCCGGTGTTGCCGCCGGTGGCCCGATACCAGCCGCTCAGATGCTCGTAGTAGCGCGCCTTGCCTCCTGCCATCCACAGGCTGCCGACATATTTGCCCTGCGCATCGGTCACGTAATAGGCAAGATAGGCTCCGTCTCCGCCATAGCTGCGCATGTTGGCGGTGAAGGTCACTTCGCTTGCGAGCGCAAGACCGGGCTCGGTTAACGCCGTCGTGACGACCAGCACGGCCCAAAAGGACTTGATCCTCATTGTTTATCTCCTTTTTCGGTGCGGTCAGTTCATCTCGGCGCGCGGCTTGCTGCCGGGCGTAAACAGGCTGTTGCTCGGCGGTTTCGCGTTCTGTTGCATGGGAGCACCGAGACCGCCGCAGGCGTCGCGGCCATCGTCGTCATCATCATGGCCACGGCCTTGGCCGCGACAGTTGTTGGCGGCGTAGCGGTCGTCATCGTCGTCATGGCGGCGATGCCCGTCGCGATGGCCTTCGCCCTCATGCTCGCGTTCGACCTTCACGACGCCGGTCATTGCGCCGTTGAGCCTCAGTGCATCAAGCGGCAGGGCCTGGCTCGCAAAGACGGCGAGGATGCCGGTGCCTGCAACGGCGGCAAGAAGAAGTCTGTGGTGCTTCATCGATTGGTCTCCTTTGAGATTGATACGAGCGAGGGTGATTGTGGTGTTCCTCGATTTCGATGACATCGAGCGTTACGGGGTCGACCGTCGCTTCGAAGCGACGTCCGGTTTCGTCCGTCCCGTAGACTTCGTAGCAGCCGTCATCGATCTTGATGCGTCTCAGCGTCCAGCCGCGCTCCTCGGCAAGCGCACGAACCGCCTCGCGTCCTTTCCAGTCACGGATCGGAGCATCGCAATCTTCCTTCGCCTGTGCAGAGGTTGCCGCCATGACCGCAAGGGCCACGGTTGGCAGGATGCCGGCCTTCATCATCGTTTCCTCTCGTCGTCGGACAGATAATTCACGGTACAAACTGACCGCTCCCTGACGGACGCAGAGACTTTGCTTCAGCTTCCCGTAAGCTGGCAGGTGGACTACAGAGGAGGGCGAATGGAGAAATTGCATGAGGGTTCTGCTGATAGAAGACGACAGGGCACTGGGGACGGCTATCCGCGACCAGATCGCCGCGGATGGTCATTCCGTCGATTGGATGAGCCGCCTAGACGAGGCGCGCGACGCGCTGGCGTCCGCCGCCTACGATCTCGTACTGCTCGACCTGATGTTGCCAGACGGCCTCGGCATTCCCTTCCTCAAGACCCTGAGGGCGCGAGGAGACGTGACCCCCGTGATCATCCTGACAGCGCTGGATCAGGTTTCCGACCGGATCGGCGGGCTGAACGCCGGCGCGGACGACTACATGGTCAAGCCATTTGATCTTGACGAACTTTCCGCCCGTATCGGCTCTGTCGCACGTCGCTATGCGGGCAACCCGAACCCGATCGTTACGCTTGGACCGCTGGACATCGACCTTGCCGCCCGCAGCGTCAAGCTTAACGGTAAGCAGGTGGTTCTGACGGCGCGCGAATGGGTGCTGTTCGAGGCTTTCGTCCAGCGTCCTGGCCAGTTGCTATCCAAGACGCAGCTAGAGGAACGGCTCTATTCCTTCGATCAGGAAGTCGACAGCAATGCCATTGAGGTTCATGTGAGCCGGCTGCGCAAGAAGCTCGGAGCGCATGTGATCGAAACCGAGCGCGGACTCGGTTATCGATTGGGGCGGCCATGAGGATGATGTCGTCGCTTCAGGCACGGCTGGCAGTCGCGATTGGCGCCTCCGTAACGATCCTGTGGCTCGCCGCCGCTATCGCCACCGCGCACCGTCTCGGTCGAGACATGGAGGAGGTCTATAACGACGGGTTGAAAGCAACCGCGGAGCGCATCCTGCCGATCGCCCGGCATGACCTGCGCGAGGGCCACCAGAGACGTGAGAGCGCCGATGATGATGGAGACGACGTTATTCGTGATGCACGGCCCGATCGGGAGGCTCGCTACGGCGAGGACGTCACGTTCATCCTGCGCGACAAACAAGGTCAGGTGCTGCTTGGTTCCACTGGAGCGGACGCCTCGATTTTCCCTCCATTTGAACAGCAAGGATTTTCTCGCACTATGACGCATCAACTGTACTACGCGACAAGCGCTGACGGAAACCTGATCATCGCGGTGGCGGAACCGCTGGATCATCGTCGGCAACTGTCGCGCAGGATGCTGCTTGGTCTGTTGTTGCCACTGTTGGTTGTCATTCCGCTGAGCCTTGTGGTGATTGCGTTCGCGGTCCGGTATTCGCTGCGTCCGGTCCACGCCCTTCAGCAGGGACTGTCCCACCGTGGAGCGCAGGATCTGTCACCCTTGACGGCCAGCGGCTTGCCGAGTGAACTCCAGCCGATCTCCGCCGGGATCAATCAGCTTCTCGGCCGCCTCACCGCCGCATTCGACGCGGAGCGGACGTTTGCCGCGAACACGGCGCATGAACTTCGTACACCCGTCGCCGCTGCGATAGCGCATGCACAGCGCATTCGCTCCGAGACGAAGGAGGAGCTGACGGCAGAGCGTACGAATGAGATCGAGATGTCGCTGAAGCGGCTGATGCGCACGTCGGAGAAGCTGATGCAACTCGCCCGCGCAGAAGGCGGACGGTTGCGCACCGACGAGCCGTCCGATCTTAGGACGGCCCTTCGCATAATTGTCCAGGACTTCGAACGCGTGGGAGAGCGGCAGATTAACTTGATGGTGCCGGAAAGACCGGTCCTCTCACAGCTCGATCCCGATGCTGTCGGAATTCTCTCCCGCAATCTCATCGAAAACGCATTGAAGCACGGGTCACGAGGCAGTCCGGTCGAGGTGCTCCTCGAACCTGAAGGGGTTCTTTGCGTTGCCAACGATGGAGCGATGCTGCCACCAGAGGCCATGGACCGTCTGATGCGCCAGTTCGAGCGAGGTAACGTCAGGAGTGGTGGATCGGGGCTTGGGCTCGCCATTGTCAAGGCGATCGCGGACCGGGTCGGCGCCGTTGTCGAGGTCGTGTCTCCTCGATCCGGGAGGAGTGAAGGGGTCGAGGTACGCGTACGCTTGCCTGTCATGTAGGAGCGCGAACCTCCCGCACCGGCCAACCCGTCAATCGCCTTAGAGGTAGATCGCCCGTCGCTACCAATTCTACCCAGCAATCGCCCTGGCTATCAAAACGGCAGGGAGTGCTATTCTGCTATTCTCTCTTTGCGGCATCAGGACGCACTAGCTTCGCGATGCGAAGGGTTGCGTGGTTTGGAGGATTTGCGTGACCCGTCGTCGTTTCGACCTGACCGATTTCGAGTGGGCGATTATTCAGCCCTTGTTGCCGAACAAGGTTCGCGGCGTGCCGCGGGTCGATGACCGCCGAGTGATCAACGGCATTTTGTGGCGGTTCCGCATAGGCTCGCCTTGGGCCGACGTGCCGGAGCGATATGGGCCTTATACCACTTGCTACAACCGCTTTGTGCGATGGAGGAGAGCAGGTGTTTGGGATCATGTTTTGCGAGAAATCGCAAAGGCCTTTGACGGCGACATCGTCATGATCGACAGTTCCTGTGTTCGCGTTCATCAGCATGCGGCCACGGGAAAAAGATCCCATGAGGGTGCGCCGGGAGACCGACGCGCAGATATCGTCTCGATATTGCTGAAGTGCCGGAGGAGTTCTTCAAGCTTTGCCTGGACATGGGCTTGGGTCTCAGCATGGCCGGGGCTGTTATGCGATCAGTCAAGCAAGTGCGCTAACCGCCCAATCGCGATGAATACGACAACCGCAATCGCCCCAACGACAAGCGACCAGCTTACGCCGACGCCCTACATCATGAAGTCGTGCGCAAAGGGCACCGGCGAAGACTCCCCAGATGGCTGGCAGAGGCAAAGCCCGCCGACCAAGGCGCATTATCGCCATGCGGCCTCGTTCTTCTTCTCATAGTCAGCGAACGCCTTCTTAAGACCGCCCAGCACTTCGGCGGCGGTCTCGAACATGGCTTTCAGCCGCGGCTCGTCGACCTTCTCGATGTCTTCCCGCAAATGGTCCATCATTTCCTGAAGGCGCAGCTGCATTTTCTGCGTATGGTGACGCGGATCGCGATCGGCTTCGCTAACCATTGGTATTCTCCTATGGTTTGTGTTTCGACGAACCGCCAATCCGATTGACGGTTGCAGGTCAAACTCTTTGCCTCTAGTCTCGGTTCCCGATATCGCTTTTCGAGAGTGAGGTTTATTTTGATGGTGATAAATGGAACATCAGGACCTTCTTTCCGGCTTCATCCGGCTTCATGTCCTGCATCATGCGGCCGAAGGCGATCTTCACGGCCTCTGGATGATCGAGGAACTCGCGCATCACGGTTACAAGGTATCCGCCGGGACCCTCTATCCGATGCTGCATTCCATGGAGAAGAAGGGATATCTCACCTCGCGAACCGAACGGGTCGGCCGCACACATCGCAGGATCTACAACGCGACGCCCTACGGCATTGCAGCTCTCGGACTGGCCAGGGAAAAGGCGAAGGAGCTGTTTCGTGAAGTCGTCGGTGGAAGCAATTCATGAAGACGCTGTCACGCGTCCACATGGGACCCCGGGGGAAGTCTTTGCAGCCTTTCTGAAGCTCGGGCTCACCTCCTTCGGTGGCCCGATCGCTCATCTCGGCTATTTCCGTGACGAACTCGTGGTTCGCCGCAAATGGATCGACGAGGCCGGTTACGGCGATCTTGTAGCCCTCTGCCAGTTCCTTCCCGGCCCCGCCTCGAGCCAAGTCGGCTTTTCCCTTGGCATATTGCGCGCAGGTCCCCTCGGCGCATTGGCCGCCTGGGCCGCCTTCACATTGCCGTCTGCGATCCTGCTTGTCATCTTCGCAATGGCTGCGACGGCATTCGATGGCCCGACGGGAGCCGGCCTGTTACACGGGCTGAAGATCGTGGCCGTAGCGGTCGTGGCCCAAGCAGTCTGGGGAATGGCGAAGAGCTTGACGCCGGATCGCGAGCGCGCGGGCATCGCGCTCGCGGCCGTACTTATCGTCGTCTTTTCGGCAGGGGCGGTCGGACAGATTGCAGCGATATTCGCAGGCGCGCTTGCCGGCTTGGCTCTTTGCCGTAACGGCCCAGTTATGAGCGAGACGCATCTTTCCTTCCGGCTTTCCCGGTCCTTTGGCGTTGCCTGCCTTCTCGCTTTTTTCATCCTGCTCGGCGCATTGCCCGTTGTCGCCGCCGCGTCAGGCTCCCCGGGTCTATCGCTCTTCGACGCCTTCTACCGATCAGGTGCACTGGTTTTCGGCGGGGGTCACGTCGTACTGCCGCTGCTACAGGCCGAAGTGGTCAATCCCGGTTGGATGACCAATGACACTTTCCTTGCAGGCTATGGGGCGGCCCAGGCAGTTCCGGGGCCGCTGTTCACATTCGCCGCCTACCTTGGCGCCGTCAAAGGACCTGCCCCAAATGGTCTTCTCGGGGCGACGATAGGACTGGTCGCAGTCTTCCTGCCGGGTCTGCTGCTGCTGCTCGGTGCCCTGCCTTTCTGGGACGGCTTTCGCAAGCGCTCGACGGCTCAGGCGGCGATGCGCGGCGCTAATGCGGCGGTCGTCGGGATTCTCGGGGCGGCGCTCTATAGCCCGGTATGGACAAGCGCCGTTCTTTCGTCGCGCGACTTTTCGCTCGCGCTTGCCGGCTTTTTGCTGCTCACTGTCTGGAAAGCCCCGCCATGGATCGTGGTCGTCCTTCTGGCTGCTACTTCCACGATCCTCAACCTCGTCTAAAGGAGGAATGATACGGCCACTGTCAGCGTTCGCTATATCGTCGACGATGTCGGTTCCGCGATTGCATTCTATACGCAGTCGCTCGGCTTCGCGCTTACCATGCATCCGGCTCCGAGCTTCGCGATGCTGACTAAAGGCGATCTTCGCCTGCTGTTGAACGGCACTACAGGACCAGGCGGCGCGTCTCAGCCCATGCCGGACGGCCGGAGACCCGAACCCGGTGGTTGGAACCGCATCCAGATAGAGGTCGAGAACATCGAGGACGAGGTCGAACGCCTGCGAACATCGGGCGCCAGGTTTCGCAACGAAATCGTGTCAGGGATGGGCGGCAAGCAGGTTCTCGTCGACGATCCAGCCGGAAATCCCGTCGAATTGTTTGAGCCGCCCAAAAAGTAGCTTTCTACTATCACTTTAGACTGGACTGTCAGGATAACGCGCCGAACTGCGCAATGCCGTTGACGGCGCCGAGCGCCGTAAGATCCAGGCCGAGCTCGAAATCGCCCAGGCGGAACTAAGCATCGCGGTCGCCGAGCAGGATGGAGCTTCAGACGTTGAGCCGCCTTTCTGATGGGCTTGTCGATCGCTTGCGCAGTTACTGATCCGTCGCCGTTCTCCTGTCGATCCCATTTCATCGACATTGGGAATGATGCGTCTCGGGCGTCCCGCCGCAACCTAATGCCGTCAGAATTTTCCCCGCCTTCGGCTCCTCGCGCAGCAAAATTCAGCCGTCCCCAGGTCCTCCGCTGCGCTTCGGCCGTTACCGGTGCAGCACTCCTTCCCGACCCGCATTTCATCCCCGCGACGAAACGCAATCGACAGGAGAAACCATATGCAGCAGCTCGCCAAATTCCTCAAATCAACCGGCCGCCGCCTTCGCACTCTCGCCAAGGTGATCTGTCACTTCTTCCGCAAGGGCAAGCTCGGCATGAAGATCGCGATCAAGATCCCGTTCTTCGTCGAGATCGAGCTCAACTTCGAGACGGACTGGAGCCATCGGCGCCAGACGCCGCGCCGGCTCGCTCCGGCGGGTTGGCCTCAGATCAGCGATCGCACCAGGACTCTCGCCGACCGCTCCAGGTCCGAGCCAATCCCTCCGAAACAAGGAGGTCTCCAAGGCTGCGGCCATTGCGGACGAGGACACGTAGCTTGCGTCCATATCGGTCTACATCCCGACCCGGCCAGGCCTGCATCTCGAAAAGGACCTTCGTTGATCAGTGCGATAAAGCGTTCGGTGGCACGGTTGCCAAGGGCGAGTTCCGATGGGCATTTCGGTTCGCTGATCTCGGGCGTATCGATATCGGCAACGCGGATTTTATTGCCCATCAACCACAGCGTATCGCCGTCGACGACGCAGGTGTTACGGACTGAGGTGGAGGTGCGGACGAATTCTTGGTTGCGTATTCGACCCGTTCGTTGCCGAATTCGGACGTGGTGGCATTTGCGATATATTGCGCCGGCGTGAGGATCTGCTCGAGCAGGGGTCCAAGCTGTACCTCGCCCCATGACCCGCGTGATTTGACGTTCGTCAGCACGCGCTTCAGGTCGCCGACACCGGTCGCAAGGCTCTGCATTTCGCCGAGCCCCTGGTGGACGGCCTCAAGACGTTCGCTGACGATCTTGAAGGAGTCTCCGAGCCGTTTGTCGAGCGTACCCTGCAGCTTCTCGTCCACGGTGACCCGCATCTGTTCGAGTTTCTCGCCATTCTCTTTGCGCAAAACACTCAGCTGGTTTTCTACGCTGAGCTTCAAAGCTTCGCCAGTCTGCGTGTTCTTCTTGCTCAATGTCTCCAGGCGCTTGCTAAAATCCCCATGTTGGGCGCGCTGGATGTCGAACATCTGCTGGTTCTGTTCGATCGAGCTCTTGGCAAAGCGGTCCAAGCTAGCTGTGACCGTTTCCGTCAGTGACTTTGTTCGCTCGCCGGCATCGGCTTTGGAGGTTAATTTATCTTTGTCGGGGCCTATTGACGTCTTCGGATCGCGAAGACGCGACCTGCTGCGACCGAAATGAAAGCCGCGGCAAACGAAAAAAGTGCTCCCATCTTTGCCGCATCCTGAATGTCGCCGGCTGGAAAAGCAACGCTTGCGACGAACAGCGAAACGGTGAAACCGATCGCCGCGACGCAGCCGAGGACAATAAGGTCCTTGAAACCCATGCCCGCCGGCAGGCCGAGGCCCAAGAGACGGGCTGCGATAAAGCCGAAGATTGCAATCCCGAGCGGCTTGCCGATGATGAGCCCCGCTGCTACCAACAGGGTCGCGTCTCCGAAGGCGGAAAACTCGACCCCCGCATTTGCCAACCCGAACAAAAACAGGACGATCTGAACAGGACCCTTGAGGGCATGTTCGATAACGTTGAGCAAATCTGCCTGTTGTCCTTCCGCTTCCGCAAAAATCCCGAACTCGATGTCGGAACGCGGTATGGCCGGGATGATGGGCAGCAAGCCGAGTGCCGGATGAATGCCGGCCTGATGGAAGCCGTACCAGCTGATCGCGCCGGCAACAGCATAAGGCCAAAAGGAGAGACGGTTTCGCATCCAGGTCGATGCGCCTTTGCCTGAACGCCGCGCGTCAAGCATGCGGGGCAGTCGGTTGGCAAGGCAATAGACCGCAAGCGCAGCCGACGCCGACAAAAGAAGCCATGCCGGCGCCAGGTCGCCCTGAGGGTAGAAGATGGCCAGAATGGCGAGCCCTGCGGCGTCGTCGGCGATTGCCAAAAGAAGCAGGAAGGTCACGGCTGGATGACGCGCACCGAATATCAGGCGACCGACCAGATAGGAAAATGCGATATCCGTCGCCGTTGGAATGGCCCAGCCACGCGCCAGCAATGCCATCTTGCCGATGACTGCGGCACCTGAAAGATAGACGAACGCCGGACCCAGCATACCGCCCGCGGTGGCGATCAATGGCGTCAACGCCTTCTTGCCGCGAAGCGCTCCGCCCTTGAGAGCAACAGCCTCCCACACCTCCTTGCCGGCCAATGCGAAGAAGAGCGCCATGAGCACGTCATTGATCAGGAAATGAGGGCTAAGCTGGTGTGACGGCGGTTCCGCGGATGAGACGTCAACCGCTCCTATCGGCGCAGACTGCCAAAAAGAATAATCGATGAGTGCGTGGTAGCTTGTCGGGGATACGTTCGCCCAAATCAACGCGCTGAGCGCTCCAACGATGAGGAGAAGGGAGTATTCCTCAAGTCGTCTCCAGACGCGGTACATCATCATTGGCTTTCATCTGATATTGCAAGGTCAGGAGAGCGGATGACCGCTGCGGAAAAGCCGGGCGATGAGCCCGGCTTCCGTTTGGTTACTTCTTTGCCGCCTGCGCCGCATACATGTAGCTGTCGTAGCTGTATTCGGCCACACGGAACCATTCGAAGCTTTCGTCGCGGAATTTCTTCCAGCCCGGATAGATCTTCGCCCAGGCCGGATGCTTCTGGCTGTACTCGTTGTAAAGTTCGAAGGAGGCCTTGTAGGCGGCGTCCATCACATCGCGGGGCAGGGGACGCAGCTTGACGCCCTTGCCGACGATCGACCGGATCGCAGCCGTATTCTTAACGTCGTAGAGCGCCTGCATGTTGATGTTGGCGGCCTTGCAGGCCGTGTCGAGAGCGGCCTTGTACGTGTCGGGCAGGCCTTCGTACTGCGACTTGTTGATGAAGAAATGGATGGTCAGGCCGCCTTCCCAGTAGGCCGGATAGTAATAGTTTTGGGCAATTTGATAAAAGCCGAGTTTCTCGTCGTCGTAAGGGCCGATCCATTCGGCCGCATCGATCGTGCCGCGTTCGAGTGCCGGGTAGATGTCCCCGCCCGGGAGCTGCTGGGGAACGACGCCGAGACGCGACATGACCTCGCCGGCAACGCCTGCGATGCGCATCTTGACGCCTTTCAGATCGGCGACCGACTTGATTTCCTTGCGGAACCAGCCACCCATCTGGGCGCCGGTCGCGCCACCGGGAATACCGACGACGCCGTGGTCGGACAGGAATTCGTTATAGGCTTCGTTGCCGCCGCCATGATAGAGCCAGGCGTTCTGCTGGCGGCCGTTCAGGCCGAACGGGATGGTGGAACCGATCGCAAAGGTCGGATCCTTGCCCGTAAAATAATAGCCGCACGTATGGGCAAGCTCGACCGTATTGGCCTTGACGGCATCGATCGCCTGGGCGCCCGGTACGAGTTCGCCCGCCTGGAAGACCTGAATTTGGAATTTGCCCTCGGTGATCTTGTTCAGCGCGTCCGCCATAACAACGGCGCCGCCATAGATCGTATCGAGGTTGTTGGGGAAGCCGGAAGTCAGGCGCCAGCGCAGTGTCGGCGTGCTCTGGGCTATTGCGGGAGCGGCAAGCGAGGCGCTCGCAACGGTCGCAGCACCTGCCAGCGCTCCTTTCGTCAAGAAGCCTCTGCGGCCCATGTTCTTCGTCATGATTATCCTCCTCGGTTGAATGATGCTGCCCCCATGAGGCAGTGTTTTGGTGATGGTTACGGCTTGAGAATCAAGGTTTGCTTCCGTTTTGCTCCGGGGCGCCAAAGCTTGGCGTCGGTGACCCGAAATCGGGTGCGGGTGCATCGACGGCCGGAGGGGCGGCTTCGCTCTCGGAAGGGACTGCTCCAAAGGGCGCTACCGGTGTTCCGAACGGATTTGCCCCGTCCTCGCCCGGCATCGGCACATTGAGCTCGATCGTTGACGGATCGACAGTTACGTGGCCGGACTTGTAATGCGTTACGAGCTGCGGAAACGCGATGACGACGATCACCATGGCAAGCTGGATGCCGAGATAGGGAAGGGCACCCATGTAGATCTGGCCTGACGTGACGGGCTGGATCGTCGCGCCTGTGATCCTGTCCTTGTAGGCGCGTGTCGGCGCGACTGAGCGCAGATAAAAGAGCGAAAAGCCAAAGGGCGGATGCATGAACGAGGTCTGCATGTTGATCGCCAGCATGACGCCGAACCAGATGAGGTCTATACCGAGGCTGTCGGCGACAGGGGCCAACAGCGGGATGATGATGAAGGCGAGCTCGAAATAGTCGAGGAAGAAGGCCAGGAAGAAGACGAGCAGGTTGGCGACGATCAGGAAGCCCACTTCGCCGCCCGGGATCGAGGTCATCAGATGCTCGACCCAGACGTGACCGTTGACGCCATAGAAGGTGAGGGAGAACACACGAGCGCCAAGCAGGATGAAGATCACGAACGAGGAGAGTTTTGCCGTCGCGTAGAGGGCGGACTTGATCATCGCCAGATCAAGGCGACGATTGATCGCGGCAAGTGCAAGCGCGCCGACTGCCCCCATGGCGCCACCCTCGGTCGGCGTCGCAAGCCCGATGAAGATCGTGCCGAGAACGAGGAAAATCAGGACCAATGGTGGCACCAGTGAGATGATGACGCGTTGGAAGAGCTTCCAGCCCCTCAGTGTTCGCGCCTCTGCCGGCAATGCCGGCACGCTTGGCGGGCGAATGATCGACATCGTGATGATGTAGATCGCGTAGGCGGCGACGAGTAGCAGGCCCGGCACGAGTGCGCCCTTGTACATGTCGCCAACGGAGCGGCCGAGCTGGTCGGCAAGGATGATCAGGACCAGGCTCGGCGGGATGATCTGCGCCAGGGTGCCGGAGGCAGCGATCGTGCCGGCTGCCACACGCCGGTCATAGCCATAGCGCAGCATGATCGGCAAGGAGATCAGGCCCATGGAAATGACCGAAGCTGCAACGACGCCCGTGGTAGCTGCAAGGATTGCACCGACAAAGATGACGGCGAAGGCCAGGCCGCCGCGCACCGGGCCGAACAGTTGGCCAATCGTGTCGAGCAGGTCCTCGGCCATGCCGCTTCGCTCCAGGATCAGGCCCATGAAGGTGAAGAAAGGGATTGCGAGCAGTGTTTCGTTCGACATCTGACCGAAGATGCGATCAGGGATCGCTCCGAACAGATTGACGGGCAAAAGTCCCATTTCGATGCCGATGAAGCCGAACATGAAACCGACGAAGGCGAGCGCAAAAGCGACGGGATAACCGAGCAGCAGCACGACGATCAGGGACAGGAACATGATCGGTGCAAGGTTTTCCGCAAAGAAAGCAAACATGGATGTGGTTCCGCCTTAGAGGGTCTGTGCTTCGGCGTCAGCGATCGCGATCGCGTCGGGAAGGTCACCGCGCAGGATCGCGATCCGCTTAATGAGTTCGGAAAGGCCCTGGAAGGCAAGGAGAGCGAAGCCGAGTGGGATCATTGCCCAGACCGGCCACAGGATGAGGCCGCCTGTATTGTTCGAAACCTCGCCGGTCGAGAACTTCTCGACCACGGTCGGCCAGGAGAGATAGATCGTGATCAGGCAGAAGGGGAAGAGGAAGAAGATCGTACCGAGCACCTCGATCCAGAGCTGGGCACGGCGTGACAGGCGACCATAGACCAGATCGACCTTCACGTGTTCATTGCTCATCAGCGTCCAGGCCGCAGCAATGAGAAAGGCCGCGGAAAAAAGATACCACTGCGCTTCCAGCCAGGCATTGGAGCTGAGGTTGAACAGTTTGCGGGTCGTGGCGTTGACCGCGCTGATCAGCACGGCAAGCAGCAGCAACCAGGAAACGGCTTTTCCGAAAAACGTATTGATCGCGTCTATCGCGCGCGAAAGCGCCAGAAGTCCGGCCATTAAAGTCCTCCCCGAGGCCGCCTGAGGCGACCAAGGGAGACCTACGGAGTGCGGCTCAAGGGCGCAATATGGGAAACCGGCAATCGAGTGGTCTCTACCCAGAAGTGGGTAGATCGCTCAAAGCGCATGCACCAGACCATGTTCAATCGCCACGCGTGTTAATTCGGCTGTCGTTGACAGGCCGAGCTTTCGCTTGATGGTCTTGCGGTGCGTTTCGACGGTTGCGACCGACAGATCGAGCTGCGCGGCAATATGCCGATTGCTGTGGCCGGTAGCCAGCAGTGACAGGATCTCACGTTCCCTCGGCGTGATTGGCAAGGGTTCGTTTTCTTCTTTCCGTTGTCTCTTCAGGAGGACTTCCGATACGCCGGTGGAAAAATAGGTCCCGCCTGCGGCAACGGTTTCGATCGCTGCGACGATTTCCTCGTTGGGAACATCCTTGAGAATATAGCCGAACGCACCCTTGAGGACGGAGGCTGAAATATACTCGCGGCTGTCATGCATCGACAACATCAAAACCCTCGTCGAAGGAGCTGCACTTTTGAAGAGTTCAATGGCATCGATACCGCTGATCTGCGGCATGTTGATATCCAGCAGGATGATGTCGGGTGCTTCGACCGCGGCGATCTCCAGGCCTTGAGCCACAGCCGGTGCCGTGCCGATCACCCGGATGTGCTGGTAGGTTTCGAGGATCGCCCGCAGGCCTTCCAGCACGAGGGGATGGTTATCAATGAGAATGACGGAGATCGATCGGTCGTTGCTCATGCTGCTTTGGTCGCCGGCTTCAGCGCATTCGCCGACTTCGGCAACAGGGCCGTCAGTGTCGTGCCGTCCTCATTTGTCTGAACGAGCAATATTCCCCGAAAATGGGCCATTCTTTCCTGCATGTTCCTGAGGCCCAAGCCGCCGGAATAGGTTCCGTCGATAGCGTTGACAGTCTTCTGAAATCCGTGCCCATTGTCGGCGATCGCCATTCGCAGACGCCCTTTGGTGCTCCAAATTCGAATTGTCACCTCGGAGGCACCGGCATGCCGTTCGACATTGGCGAGTGCCTCCTGGGCGATGCGATAGAGCGCGGTATTTGCCTCCGGTTTCAGCGTTTCAGCGCTCGTCGATTCGACGGAAACCTGAATTCCGGTCCGTTCCTCGAAATGACTGCCGAGCGAGGTCAGCGCAGCCGTTAGACCCAGATCGTCGAGAAGGCGTGGACGCAGTTCGTGCGACAATTCCCTCACCTCCTTGATCGCGGCGTTGAGAGCCTCAATCCCGCGATCGATGGCGGCAGCTGCGTCGATGGTGCTCGCCCTTACCTGTCGGGCCGCAAGATCAAACGCGTAGCGGACGCCGACCAGATTTTGTGAGACGCCGTCGTGCAACTCCCTTGCAAGCCGGGCGCGTTCTTCTTCCTGGGTGTCGATGATACGTTGTGTCAGTAGCTTTAGTTTCCCGTCGGCCATGCGCCTCTCGTGCAATGTGATCCACATGCACGTCGCAAAGACCAGGAAAACCGACGGGACCGCAATCAAGGTAACAATCACAAACGTTTTCCGGATGCTGTACTTCAGGCCAGCCTTGGCGGTTTCCGTCTGCGCGAAAACGTCGTCGAGGTAGACCCCCGTACCAATCATCCATCGCCATTTGTCGAGGCCGGCGGCGAAAGAGAACTTGTCCGCCATCGCTCCCGAGGACGGCTTTTCCCATTTATACTGATGCAGTCCACCGCCTTGCTTCGCTTTGGCAATGAGATTGGCGATGACCTGGTCACCGTCGGGGTCGGTTAGGTCCATCCAGTTGCGGCCAGGCCGAAATGACTGACGGGGATGGACGATGCTGTTGCCGTCATAGTCATAGACGAAGAAGTAGCCATCCTTACCATAGTCGAGAGAGGTTAGGATTTGTTTGACCCGTTCTTTTGCAGCCTCATCGTTAGCATCTGCTTTGTCATAGATGTCGTTAATCGCCGAAAGCGCAAGGTTTGTCAGGTTGAGCAGCTCGGTTTCCTTAGCACCCAACATGTTGCGTTCAAACGTGGAAATACTGCTTTCGGCCAATGTCGATGATTGCCATGTCGTAAAGGCCGTAATCAGGGCGATCGCCAGAACCAGCGGAAGAACGGCCAGCGCGAGAATTTGATGACGAAGTTGCAAGATATGTGCCTCTCATGAAGGTGCGAGAATAATCTGGCTCTTCGTTGCGACTCAAGCTTTCTGTTTAACGCATCCTTCTCGACCGATCGGTGACCTCGAGGGAAGTTGCGGCTCAGGAGAGACAGCTGCCACTGTTCATCGTAATGTGGTGGCCACTTATGCAAGCATTGCTTTTGTATCGATGTTGCGAACAAGAAATTACACGCGGGACGGTGGTTCGATTCTCATCAAGACCAGAGAGCGTCCAGCTAAAGAGGTCCGATTATTGTCCGCTCTCGGCAGTGGACAATAACTATGCGCCGCCGATAGCGGAAGTAAGCGCCGTCAAAGTCTCAGCGCCGCCAGTGAGCCGTTCGGGCGACTAGCCTCTTCCCAAAATATTCGGTGCTCCCATTCACGATGCTTACACGGCCTCAGGCGATTTGAGCGAGGATATTGTCGACGACCCTGGGGACCGTACCCGCCGTGTCGATATCGATGCCAACGGGAAGATATTCCCGGGTATGATGGTAGCGCAGTACCAGCCGCCGCTCGGCTGGATCGAACCCTGGCTCATTCGGTCGCCCATCTAATCGTCGGTTCAACGTCTCAACGTCTACGCCGAGCACAAAAACCTTGTCGAACAAGTCCAGGAATTTATGGAAATTGCGTGACCCGCCACAGAAGAAGGTGGCACGATGGGTGGTGTCGGCAGCAATGGCCCGGACCTTGTCGACGCGCCAAATCCAGTGCGCGTATCCCCAAATGATGCGATCCTCGCCTTGGGGTGGTCCTGGCAGTGCGTCGCCTGTTTCAGGGTCCAATCGCTGAGCACGACCGTCAGCGTACCCGTCCTAAGGTGCGGGCGAAGGACCGGCTCCGCTCCATAGATGATGCCGACCCCACTCAGCGCCAATCCTATGGAGGCATGACTTGCATCGACGGTAAGAGGTCCGGGTGTAGCGATCGCGACCTTCTTTTCACCCTGCTCGAACTCCCATTGGTAGAGCTGATCGTTTCCCAATCGGATTCGGACACAGCGATGATTTTGCAGATCGTGCGGGGTAAGGGCGTTCCGTAGCGTTCGAGATAGGAAGGAGATGCGGCTGCCACCCAGCGAATGTCTGGCGAAAGCCGCTGAGCGATCATGTCCTCCGGCACCGTGCCGCCGTAACGAATGCCGGCATCGAAGCCCTCATCTATCACGTCAATCAGGCGGTTGCTGACGCTAATATCCACCTCGACCTCAGGATAGCGTTCGACAAAAGCCGGCATCACCGGATCGAGAACCAACGGCACCGCATCTTCGAGGACGTTGATTCTCACCCGACCAGCTGGCGAATCGCGGAACCTGTTCAGGTTCTCCGCTGCTTCGCTCACGGCCGCAAGCGGCCCTTCGACCAAGGCTTTAAGTTCCGCGCCAGCCGCCGTGAGGGTGACGCTACGCGTAGTCCTGTTTAACAATCGGACGCCACGTCGCGCCTCGAGCGCCGTGATGGCATGGCTCAAGGCAGAGGTCGTGACGCCCATTTCCAGCGCAGCGCGCCGAAAGCTTCGATGTCTCGCGATCGCCAGGAAGTAGAGAAAGTCCGCCAGATCGGTCCGGTTTAGCTGCATGGCTCTGGTTATCACATTGTTGAGCAATGTTCATCGGTTCATTGCACGCGAGGGCGCTAATCCAGATCGATCCGGCGATCTAAATCTGCTTGGTCTGGTTCGCCAGAGACGACCGATGGAATCGGACGCCGGCCGCGTGGTCAAGCAAGCAATTTCGGGCGCGGCGCTGGCGTGGGCCACAAGCGCTGCCTCAGCGCAGGAGGAAGATAATGACCGACGAGGAATACCTATGGAGGCCATGCCGCACGTGATTGTGAAGCTGTGGCCGGGCAAAACTAACGCGCAAAAACGTGATTTGTCGGATGCCATTGTCCGCAATGTTACAAGCATCCTGCGCTACGGCGATGAATCGGTGTCGGTCGGCTTCGAGGAAGTCGCTCCCGATGAGTGGACCGCACGCGTTTATGAGCCCGATATAGAATGCAAGTGGGACAGGCTCGTGAAGGAGCCCGGGTATCGCCCCTGTCCAAAATCCTGAGATGAAAAGGAGAGCACCATGATGTTGGAAGAGACGTTCACGCTAGCCAAGGCGTGGCAATCCCGAAGCTCGGGCTCGGTACCTGGCGGATTCCTGATGGCGATACCGCGCGCGTGGTCCGTGACGCTATCGAGCTCGGTTACCGCCATATCGATACCGCTCAAGCGTATGGGAATGAGCACGGCATTGGCGAAGGTCTCCGCAAAAGCGGCGCGTCCCGCGACCAGGTCTTCGTGACCACCAAGCTCGCCGCCGAGTGCAAGCGCTACACCGATGCCAAGGAGCGTATCGACGGCTCGCTCCGCGACCTTGGGTTGGACCACATTGACCTGATGCTAATCCACAGTCCGCAGCCGTGGGCGGAGTTCAGGGCGGGCGAGCATTTCTTCGAAGGTAATCTCGAAGCATGGCGAGCGCTCGAAGAGGCCTATCGTGAGGGCAAGCTCCGCGCGATCGGGGTTTCCAACTTCGAGCGGGCGCATTTGGACAACCTGATCGACAACGGCGCCTTCGCGCCGATGGTCAACCAGGTCCTCGCTCACGTCGGCAACACGCCGTTCGATCTGATCGAATATTCTCAGTCCAGGGGCATGCTGGTCGAAGCGTACTCGCCGGTGGCCCACGGCGCGGTTCTCAACAACGCCAACCTGGGTGCGCTGGCCGAGAAATACGGCGTCAGCATCGCACAGCTCTGCATCCGCTACTGCCTCCAGCTCGGTCTGCTTCCCCTGCCGAAGACGGTCACTCCCGCACACATGCGGGACAATGCTGCGGTGGATTTCGCAATTTCCGAAGGAGACATGAAGACGCTCAAGGGCACCGAGAACAATACCGATTACGGCGAAGAGGGCTGAACCCATGAATCCGGTCTACGACCTTAAAGGTCAGGTGGCACTCGTTACGGGTGCGGCGAAGGGCATGGGGCTCGCCACTGCGCGCGCCTTTGCCGAGAATGGCGCATCGGTGGTGCTCGCTGACCTCGATGGAGACCTCGCCGATCGCGAAGCGCAGCGGATCGTCAATGAAGGCGGGACAGCGATCGGCGCGGCTTGCGATGTTGCTGATGAGGCGCAGGCCGCAGCGATCGTTGATCGCGCAGTCGCCGAATACGGCCGGCTCGACATGGCCTTCAATAACGCCGGCATCCAAGTGCCTCCGTCCGACGCCGCGGACGAGTCGCTCGACAGCTTCGAGCGGGTGACCGCCGTCAACCAACGCGGCGTGTGGGCGTGCATGAAGCATGAACTCCGCGTTATGCGAGGGCAAGGCTCCAGTGCGATCGTCAACTGCTCTTCGCTCGGCGGCTTGGTCGGTCTGCCCGGACGGGCCTCCTATCACGGCACCAAGCATGCCGTAATCGGAATGACCCGGAGCGCTGGTGTTGAATACGGCCCGCGCGGCATCCGTATCAACGCAGTCTGTCCCGGCGTGATCGACACGCCGATGGTGCGCGAGATGCTGGACGGACAGCCCGACGCGATGGCTGGGATCATGAAAGAGCAGCCGATTGGTCGGCTTGGGCGCACCGAAGAGGTCGCCGCTGCTGTGCTCTGGCTATGCAGCCCAGCGGCGAGCTTCGTCATCGGCGTCGCATTGCCCGTAGACGGCGGCTTCACAGCCCATTGAGCAATAGGCTTCCACCAAGCAGAACGGCAGGCTGTCTATATCGTCCTGGCCACTCGTATCCGTCTAGGATTTGATCGGAAGCTGCCACAGGACCTTCAGTCCGATTCCACCTGACGCTCAAAACTGAGGCTAAGATTAGCTGCGAGGGCACGTTGGTGCCAAGGCGGACGTCGATGCGGCTAGGACGACGGAAGGGTGGCGCAACAGCGCCGTAGTGGTTGACGAGATAGCCGCCGAAGCCGCGCCGATACTGATAGCGGGAGACCATCACCAGGCTACCCGACGCCTCCAAAGCGTCGGGGGCGCACGGGACAGATCGGTTGGCAGCACTACAGGCGTCGTGACGAGGGCGGACGCGATGCCGGAATGCGCGCTCCACAGCACAGAGCGAATGCCTCAAACGCCATCGAAACCGCTCTGATAGCGCCCAGATTCAGCAATCCCTAAATGGCAACAAACTAGCGCCTGACGCGATTCCAGCGAGTGCCGGGCATGTGTAAAGCGTGTTGATACTGTTGACATTGCTGGCAATCACCTCAAGGTTCGCGAACTCTATCGCGGCTATCCACCGACCGTCGGGCGACTGTGATAGTAAGCTGGGGATCCACGGCTCCAACGAAATCGTCGAAATTGGACCGTCTCAGCAAATCTAGAAGCCGCGATGCAGGGACAGGTCGCCACGGACAAAGCAATCATCTTGTCGCTTAATGTCAGGTAGCGTGGTTGCTGACTATTCCAACACGAGTTCGGTGTTGGTAGCAGTTGCTAGGTCAGGCGGAGCCGGTATTGTAAGCGGCGATCAAAGATAGAATTTCTGGGTAAGGTCAACTTTGGATACCATTACAATCGTTCTTGTTTTGCTGGTCGCCGTCGTGGTAAGTGGTGCGATCTTCCGCAGCTTGCCATGGTCTCTTCCGCTGCCTCTAATTCAGGTGGCACTTGGTGGAGCGGTCGGCCTTGTCGCCGATCTTCGGGTGACGTTGGAACCGGAAATATTCTTCTTGTTGTTTTTGCCACCGCTACTCTTTCTCGACGGGTGGCGTATTCCGGCAGATGAACTCCTTAAGGATCGTTCCACGATCCTGGAATTGTCGTTGGGGCTTGTCATCTTCACCGTCGTCGGCGTCGGCTTCTTTATCGACTGGATGATCCCCGCGATGCCTCTCGCGGTCAGTTTCGCGTTGGCAGCGGTTGTTTCTCCAACCGATCCGATAGCGGTTTCAGCAATAGCTCAACGCGTCCCCATACCGAAACGTATGATGCACATTCTTGAGGGCGAATCATTGCTGAATGACGCATCTGGCCTTGTGTGTTTGCGGTTTGCGATCGCCGCGGCACTGACGGGAACTTTCTCCCTCTACGATGCCACACTGACGTTTGCCTGGGTAGCATTGGGAGGGATTTTTGTCGGCGCGTCGGTAACCTGGGGCGTGACTCGTGCTAAGGATTGGATCATACGCCGGATTGGAGAGGAAACCGGTTCCCAAATTCTCATCAGTCTGCTGATCCCCTTCGGTTCCTACTTGTTAGCTGAACACCTTCACTGTTCCGGTATCCTCGCGGCCGTCGCCGCAGGTGTGATGATGAGCGTCGCAGAGAGCACGGGTAAGGCGCTTGCTGCCACACGCATTCGCCGCAATACCGTCTGGGACATGATTCAGATCGCTGCAAATGGCATGATATTCGTCCTGCTTGGCGAACAACTCCCTGGAATTCTCGAGCGTTCTGTTGAAACAGTAAAGCTGACTGGCCACGAGAATCCGTGGTGGCTTGCCGTTTATGTCATCGCCGTCAATTTTGGCCTGGCCGCGCTCCGATTCATATGGGTATGGGTCTCGTTGCAATTGACGTTATTTCGCACAGGGCAAGTTCGCACATCGCCAAGCTGGCGGATTGTCGCTGCGATGTCCTTTGCCGGAGTCCGGGGAGCCATCACGCTTGCTGGTGTCCTCACCCTGCCACTGACGATGAACGACGGCTCGCCGTTTCCAGCGCGCGATTTGGCAATCTTTCTCGCAGCGGGCGTGATAATCATGTCCCTGGTTGTTGCGAGCGTAGGGCTACCAGCCCTGCTCAAGGGATTGCAAATGCCGGCAATGGCCGGGCGGGATGCGGCCGAGGATGCCGTCCGTATCGCCGCTTCTGAAGCCGCTATCGCCGAAATTGAACGCGTGCAACATCGCCTGGCCGAAGGCCGCAAAGATGCAGATTTATATGTCGCGGCTGGTTCTCGCCTGATGGAACTTTATCGGCAGCGGATCGAAAGTCGTCGCAGCGAAGGTGAGGCGGCAGCTGCAGTGCAGCGAAATGAGCAGATCGAGCGCGAGCTGAGGCTCGCAGCGTTGCGGGCCGAACGGACAGAAGTTTTCCGCAAATTGCGCAAGCGAGAATTGGGCAGTGATACGGCACGAAAGCTGATACGGGAACTCGACCTCCTCGAGACTCGATACTCAGGGTAGGGCCGTGTCTTAGGCTGAGTTGCTTTTCGTCGTCACCACAAACGGCGCGCACGATAATATCGATCCGCGCGCAATATCTACGATCGACCGTTTCCCGCTGGGAGAATTCCGCAGTCGCGCTTAGCAAAGTTACCCAGTCGCATAGGAATTTCATTTCTGAATTGTAACAGCCTAAAGGTCGCGCTTTGAAAGGTTGCTTTCAGTCTTCTATGTTGTGCGACAGCGCCTTTTTGAACGTGAAGAAGGATTGGGTTAGTTGCCGCACATTCTCATCGTTGACGATGATGTCGAGATCCGCAAGTTGTTGAAGGACTTTCTGCTCCGGCGCGGATTTCATGCATCGGTGGCCGAAGACGGGCGGGGAGTACTTGCCACGCTTGAAGTATCGGATATAGATTTAATCGTTCTTGATCTCATGTTACCTGGGAAGAGCGGGTTGGAGCTTTGTCAGGACATCCGTGCGAGATCAAAAATACCGATAATCATGCTCACGGCTGTTGCTGACACTGCTGATCGGATAGTCGGCCTTGAACTCGGGGCTGATGACTACCTAACGAAGCCTTTTGACCCTCGCGAACTACTGGCCCGAATTCGGGCCGTCCTTCGACGCCGACAGGATCCCCAACTTTCGGCGGCACCGCCGGCACGCGACTTGGCCTTCGCGGGGTGGAAGTTTGATGTCGAGCGTCGACGCTTGCGCGACCCATCTGGTGTGCGCGTTGAGCTGACGCGCGCTGAATTCAATGTTCTGATGGCTCTTGTGGAAGCGAAGGGCCGCGTACTAAGCCGCGAGCAATTGATAGAACGCTGTGGGGGCGATGCCAGCCATAGCTTCGATCGAAGCATCGATATCTTGGTCAGCAGACTGAGGCGCAAGCTCGATGACGACCCGCGGGCTCCTTCCATGATCGAGACGGTTAGAGGCGGCGGGTATCAGTTCGTTGCCGAAATCAGTTCGGAATAGTCCCCGATTTTTCGGAGCTTTATAAATCACGTTTCCAGATTGTTTCATTGGCGCTTGGCCGGTTGCTCAATTCCCTGGCGGGGGTGAAGATGTTCTTGCCTCTGCGATTGTATGGGGTTCGAGAGGCAGCAAGAATGACATCTTGCTACATATGCATTGTTAGCATGGTCCTTTCCCGGTGTGGGCTGCACCGGGGAATTTTCCACATTCTGATCTCCGGAGGGCCAATGGCTGACCCATCTTTGATTGCCGAGGCGCGCCGGGCATGCACTAATCCGCACGAGTTTACCAAATCGAGGCGAATTTGGCTGCTTGGTCGTATGCTTGAAGAATTGGAGGCGCTTCAGCCCGAAGTCTTCGCTGAACGTCGCCCTGCAACCGATGAATTGCCGTTAATGTGCGTGATCGCAACTGCAAGGCAGATTCTGCAGCAGATGGAACCGAACAACGACCGCCATTTTGTCCACTTCGTTCGTCATCTTACCGTCGTGCTAAAGGTTGGGGATCTGACTATGCGAAAGCGGCAGACGGTCACAAGGCGACTTCATTGAGAGGCTCTCCAGAGGAGAACCAATATTCCCGCCAAGGGGACTCATTCCGATGTCGCTTGATAGCTCTTATATGCCTGGCATTGGCTGCGCCGGTCAGGAAGGCGATTTTACGAATTCTTGCTGAGCGCGAAGCAGGCGTTGGTACCCTGGCTGTTCTTCTTGGTATCAGGCAATCCTCGACGTCCCAACATCCAAGCAAGCTGCGGACCCAGCATCTTGTCGAACTCCGCAAATCTAAAACCACCGTTCTATATCATGCAGCGGCCGCGTATATCCGGGAAATCGACCGTCATTTGTCCGTCATTCCTGTGACTAACTCCAACTGGCGCATGCAGGTTTCGTTATCGACAAACCGGTAAATGCTGTAGACGGCGAGTCCAAAGTATTCGTCCCCCCGCAATTGTCAAACTGGCGGAGTCAAGATTCTTATATTTGCGGCTCAAGTCATTCCATTGCTCGAAGATTTCGCGGTCCTGGCCGATGATCCCCTCGCGAAACAGCGCGTCTTCCGACCCAACCGGGCCCCGCGAATGATCTACGCGTTCATCTGGGGGCCCAAATTGGCTTTCCATTTTGCGTGTGGCGTTGCCATATACCTTTCGCGTCACTGCTCCCTCTTCGTTGTCTTCGATATGGGGAGAGGCCGCTACCACGTTGCATATGCCAACGCCTGAAACGTAGGCGACGATGTATTGTTCGAACAACGGATCAGGATCCGGTAAATCTACGCAAGCGTATTGGCCAGTGTGGTCCGGATTGCCTGCAACAAGAGATTGACAGTCGAACTCCGATGGACGGCGCTCTGCCGCAAGACCAAATGGAAAATACTCGGACGGCGAGGCCTCCGCGGGGGCGGCTGCTAATACCACTGCGATAGCCTGCAAGCTGCTCAACATCGGCTGCCCCGCTTTTGCCATGGCCAGTGATAGTTCGCACAAAGCGCATCCCGCCAGTAGTAGAAGAAGCGCGATACTCCAGTCCAATGATGCCTCGAACAAGATCGCGACTAAGCAGACGATCGATCCGCCGATCAGGCACGTGGCAACAAAAAACAGAAATGCCGAAAGTGCATTAAACATGAAGTCCCACTGACGCTCTCGTCTGTTCATCTTCCTGCTTGTTTCTGCTCGACGATCCCGAGGGCCTCGGAGAGCGCCCGCAATCCCTGCGCCTGTTTCCCGGCCGAACAGAGTTGGATGGCGTGGGCTCGCAATCGGGTCACGTCCTCATTGTTTTGCACGTCCACCGAATGAGACAATGCTAGTTCCAACTGACGGCGCATGTTAGCGCAGCGCTCGTCGCGCACTGTGGGGGCCTGAGCGGAGGCGCTTTGTCCCAGTCCACTCAAGGCGCCTGAGAGAATAAGGACTGCGACGATGCCATGGCTATACATAGAAATATGCCATCGCGGACGATGCTACGACTATGGCAACGATGCATGCCGATAGAACGACATCGATCTTCGTGATGCCGTCTGGAGCAATCGGCATGGCGTATCCGGGAATCCGATCGACGCCTTGCCCCTGGCCGCCCTGCAGTAGATAGAGAAGTTCCTCAGCCTCGTCGAACGGTCGATTGTCGTTCGCGCATGGTTGTCTCGATCTCGCCGGCACTCTCTGATCGGTCTCTCGCCTCAGCATCTGAACCTCACCAAATGCCTGTGTCTTCGTCTGTCAACATATGACACGCTTGGGAGGAGAGGGCGTTTCAGGAAGGTTTAAAAAGCACTTCTCGTTTGTAAAAACTGATGACGGATCCGCTATCCAGGCATCATATAGCCGTTTAAAATGGAAAGTAGGCGACGTCATGGACAACGCTCCAAATGAAATCCTTGTCGCACGGCGGCGGTTTCTTCCACGCACATTGCCAGCCTGGCTGATCATCATCATGATTGGCACCTTGCTCGTGTCGCAGACTACTCTCTTCGCGATCATGTCTCGCAATCGCGTCGCCTCGAGCGAAATCGTTGATCTTTACCGGTTGAACGAACGGGCAGTGTGGCTGGCAAAACTTATGAGCCCGTTGTCCCCTGAGGAGCGAGTCCAAGTCGGCAGCGAACTCTCGGATCCCACGGTTGTTGTCAGTCTCTCATCGGTTCCGGCCGTAGGCGCGCCTGTCGCGGCAACGGACACGTTGGCCGAACTCGAAGACATCCTGGTTGCAAGACTCGGGAAGTTCGAAGTTCAAGACGCACGGGTTCGCGTCGACGAACCAGCCGATACACGAGGCGCATCACCAAGTGCCGACGCCGCGGCGCAAGATCCCGGACAGGTAGAGGAAGACTTGTCCGAGGTGGCTCGCGACTTCCTCAGCAGCCAGCGCTACACAGTGTCACTTCAGATGAAGGATGGTCAGTGGCTCAACTTTGTCACGCCCGTGACCCCGATCGGTCCGCTCCTTGCTCCTCAAAGCCTGCCGACTTATCTTCTTATCAGCGCAATTGTCGTCTTAGCTGCATTTTGGGCGGTGTCGCGCATAACAAGTCCATATCAGCTCCTTGAGGGCGCGCTTGCGCGTCTTGGGTCGAACCTGAACAGCCCGCCGCTCGTCGAACGAGGAAGTCGCGACTTCCGCAGTGCGGCGAAGGCACTCAACCTTGCCCAGGCCAAGCTGCAGCAGCACGTCGAAGAAAGGGCATTGCTGGCGGCGGCACTTGCTCATGATCTCCGAACCCCCATCACTCGCATGCGCTTGCGAACGGCTTTGCTGAAGAACTCTGATACAAAAAATGCGTTGGAGGCAGACATCGCCGACATCGAGGAAACGGTCGAATCCGTTCTCAGCTTGGCAAAAGTTGATTCAACGGCCGAGTCGCTGGAGCGAATAGACATGATGTCAATGGTCGAGGCCGTGGCTGATGAGTATCCGGATGCCGTCGTCATGGCCAAGGAAGGCATACTGGGTCGACCGGTGTGCCTTGCCTCGCCGGTTGCCTTGCGGCGCGCCATCAGAAACGTTGTAGAGAACGCCATAAGCTACGGTGGCGTCGCTTGCCTGACTGTTAGACTGGAACAGAAGACAGTGTTACTGTCTGTTCGTGACGAAGGACCGGGTCTCGATCCTTCCTATGCCGAGGATGTATTCAAGCCATTCTTCCGTTTAGAGAGCTCTCGAAATCGACGCACCGGCGGCTCCGGCCTCGGCCTCACAATCGCCCGTACTCTAGTCAGGCGCATGGGCGGAGAAGTGACACTAGCTAACCACGAGTCCGGCGGTCTCGATGTGATTTTGCGGCTCCAACGCGTAGCGAATTCCTAGACGCAGTTCGTTCTCCCTCCCGAGAAGGGAGCGCAACGACCATTGCTGGTTTCCCTCCGGAATCGAGTGAAACGTCTCCATCGCCAAACGAATTTGCACCTCGCGGCCCCGGTTCGGCGAACTGCCTCCCTGGGTACTCGTGGCATCTCGTGCCGGCAACTGAAGTGCTTCGCGTTTGTTTCGAGAATGTAACGCTTGGGACGACAAGATGCTGAAAAGTTACCTTTCCGAAACCGTAGTCCGTTTGACACAAAGTCACCGTTGAAATTGAATCCTATTGCGCGGGCGCGCATAGGAGGTACGCAATGGATCTTCGTTCGGCAATGGCCCAAACTTGCGGACACCTGGAACAACTCTTGACGGCAAGGGGCCTCTTGGACCGGTCAGGAGGGCTTCTCTGCGATGATGAGCTAGAGGCGCGTTCGCCGGACTTGAAGTTACTCATCGGTGATTACGTCGAGAACTTCGCCGAGCTGCGTGGCCTCCTGGCAGTTGGCCGGGCGATACGAAAGGGCGAAGCGGTCTCAGATATTGTCGTTTCAGCGGCCTGGTTGATGACAGATGGCGTCTGCGCAGCGCTTGAGCGTGTGGAAGCGCTGGATCGCTAGAGAAAGTGTCGCTTCAGCTGGCTTGTGCGTGCCGGTTGCGAGCTTCGAACACTACGATGACAACCGCCGAGAAAACGAAGGGTCGATAAAGTAGAAGAGCCGGAAGACAAGGAGAGCAGCCAGCACGTCGGCCTGGCGAACGTCCGAGAGACCAGTGAGAAAGGCAAGCTCGAACACTCCAAGGCCTCCTGGCGCATGTTCCTTGGCCCAACTGCCGAAGCCGCCTTCTACAAGGCGATCCGGGTAAAGTTAGTATGCTGAAGCGCGCTGGTCGCGGCACCAGCTCGTGAGTATCTCAATCCAACGCAGCAACCAGATCCGCGGCCAGCCGAAAACATTCAGCCTGATTGTCCCCAACGGGAAGAGGAGGGTGGTTGATGACGAAGTGATGGAGCTATTATCTGGGAATGACGACCTTATAGCGATCATATTGCCCTGCTGTGGGGGGCGAGGTTACCAGTCAGGTGTCCTCTCGCTTGGAGGGGCGCGCATTGAGATCGTGGATGACGATCTCGGTCGTTCAGGCCCGGCGGTGTGACTCTTGCCGGATTTGACCGAATGGTTGCGGAAGTCTGCCTTGTTCCCGGACCGAGCATGGAAAATACATTGCAGCTTGGGTATGAGTTGGCTCAACCTGAGGCTGCTAATTGCGCCTTCTCAAAACTAATCGTTGACGTTCCGCCTTCATTCCTCTAATCATCTTTCATCGATATTTTGCTTGCCGAGCTTTGTTCACCGCGTGATTGGCACCACGCCCTAAGCGAACTTCCGTTTCAAAAATAGTCGGTTTTTACCCGCGCAGCATTCGCTTCGCGGTCTCTTACTCTATGCTTTGAAAGGGTTCATCATGACCACTGGCACAGTAAAATGGTTCAATTCCACCAAGGGCTTCGGCTTCATCCAGCCTGATAACGGTGGCGCAGACGCCTTCGTGCACATCTCGGCTGTCGAGCGCGCCGGAATGCGCGAACTCGTTGAAGGCCAGAAGATCGGCTTCGAGCTCGAGCGCGACATGAAGTCGGGCAAGATGTCGGCCACCAATCTACAGGCCGCATGAAAATGAAATTTGCTTCCCTTTGACCACGGATGTACTGGCACTGCCGGAAGCTGTTTCACTGAGGCCAGGCGTTAGTCTGGCCTTTTCGTTTTGGCTGCGAGTCAAAATAACGAGGTTCCAGTGACAGACAGATATAGCAACTCCCGCCAGCAGGCGGAGCATGCGTTCAGCAACGTTCAGACACAGTTTTTCGCCAAGAACAACGCGACGGAGGAGCTCGAAGCTGTCGCCCAAGCTCGGGACGCCAAGACGCTCCGGCTGCGGGAGGCGCGTCTTGCCCGGGAACTGTCTGATCGCCTATCGGCGACATACAATCCCATCGCCAAGCCTGCCAGGAAGCGCTGATCTCTTCAGCAACCACGCATAGGACGAGAATGACCAATACCAGAACCAATGAAGTCGCGGACCGCCGTGCCGCATCCGCTGACGCCAAAGCGGATCTCCTCAATGCTTACCGCGCGGCGCAAGCTGCGGCTGGCCCAGCCAAGCTCGCGAGACAGGCCGAACGCATAGCCATCGCCACCGCTCGTGAAGAGCGACGGTTTGAACGCGAGCGCGCGAAGCTCGCCGAGCAGAGCCGTATCGAGACCGAGGCGGTAGAACGTCAAGCAGCTGCCGAGGCCGCAGCCATGGCCGAGGCGGACGCGCGTGAGGCCGCCGACAAGGCGCGCCTAGCGCAGGTGATCGAAGATGAGGCCGCGCGCAAGGCCGAACGCGACCGGCGCTACGCGAACCGCAAGGCAAGACAGGCCTAGCCTTCGAAAGTGTGGCCACAAAAGGATCAGAGCGCGGTGCGTGGCGTCCACGCAAAGGAAGAGAGACCCATGGCACCGGACATAAAAGAACTACAGGCAATCAACACGTCGTGGCAGATCGCGATCCAGGAAATCCTGCGCATGGTCATCCGTGACCTTTACCGCACTGGTGGCGAAGCAGAATTCAAGGCGCACATAAAGCGTATCGAGGAGGCCGCGGTCGACAGCATCTATACCGATCTGAGACTTCGGGGGACGAGTGAGTGGACCGAGGTGCTTGTCAAGGAGCGGGCGAGCAACTTCGTAACAACCTTACTGACGTCCTTTACCTATGACCGAGCCTGACCCCTCTAGGTGAGACCAATCAAGCGCGTACTCTGTTGTCCGAGTGCGCGATATTTTGGGGCCAGAGAGGTTTAACTATGAGGCGCCTGCCTAAATCCCAAGCGTCAACAAGCGAACCCGTTGGTCATGGAGGAGAATGCAAAGGAATGCCTTGCTGCCATCGTGGAGTCGTCGTTCGACGCAGTCATTTACAAAGATCTTTCCGGCACGATCGCGAGTTGGAACAGCGCCGCGCGGCGCATGTTTGGCTATGCGGAAATCGAGGCTGTTGGCCAGCCCATCTCCCTGATCTTACCCAATGATAAACGGGATGAGGAAGCTGACATTTTGCGCCTGCTGATGGTCGGCAAGCGGATCGAAACCCTCCAGACAACGCTCCGTCATCGTGATGGGGAGCTAGTCCCAGTCTCGCTAACCATCTCTCCGATTAAGGGTCGTTCCGGCGAACTCATCTGAGCATTGAGGATTGCTCGGGACATCTCAGAGGCGCGCGAGAGCGAGCGCCGTCTTCGCCTTTTGATGGGAGAGATAAATCATCGAGTCAAAAACCGGTACGCGGTCGTGATTGCAGTTATCAGGCAAACTGGCACACGTTCTCGTTCGACCGGGGATTTCGAGAGACGGGTCCGCGAGCGCGTCATGGCGCTATCCCATTCGCATGATCTTCTCTCGCAAGCTGCCTTCATGGCCGCCGCGACCGCGGCTAAGCTCGAAATCGAGCTCCCACAGGTTTCAATTATTGCGGCAGAAGTTCCTCCTGCACAGGTGGAACCAAGACGCGGCTAGGCGGGTTATGGTTGTCGTTTGGCGCGCTAATAACTGTGACCAAGCGTGCGGCGATTGCAACGTTGATTGCCCCGGAGAGTGCCACAGGAGACTGAACTCCGCCGGATGCGAGATTTCTGAATGCCGCTTACGATCAGCGACTGAACGAGCTTAGGGCTCTCGACTTGCCGAGCTAACGAAAGAGGTGAAGCATAGGATACTCGGCTGCTTTTTTCCCGTCATCTTCCCGCCCAGCAGTGAGGTCGTGTTAGCCCTCGAACTTGACCAAGTCCTTAAAGATCAGCGGCCCCCAGACTTTTCCGCGCGCCTGCACAAGCAGCCCGCCCTCAGAGTGCCCGCCGAGGTTTATCGGTGCGAAACCGAGGTCTTTCGCAAGGGAGCCGATCTCGGTTACGGCGGGGTCAGTGTCGCTCGACAGGAACACCACTCTTCTGCCGCCGTTCACCGCCGGGTCCTGAGCAAGGACCGCCGCGGCCAGATGATTGAAGCCCTTGACAACCCTCGCGCCGGAGAAGGCGCCTGCCACGTATTTCGAAGATGGCTGCCCGCTCAGTTCTTCCGGAGGGACTCCGTAGGCGTTCGTTACGTCAACCACGGTCTTCCCCTCCCAACTGGGCAGTGCCTTCGCGACATCGTTGATAGCCTCGAAACGCACCGCCAGAAAGAGTATGTCAGCCTTGACGGCTTCCGTGAGTGTCTTGGGAACGATCTCGCGACCGATCGAGGCCGCATCGGCCTTAAAGCTTTCCGGCTTGCGAGTAGTGGCGACGGATACTTCGATGCCTTTGCGGGCGAACGCCCTGGCCAGAGCCTGACCCAGGCTGCCGAAGCCTATAATAGCGTAGCTCATGCGTATTCTCCTTTGGGTTACCGCCCATCAGGCGCTTCCAGCGATCTGGCGGAGCACCTGATGGGCGCAGCGTCAGAGCTGTGCGAGGCCGCCGTCGACGGCGACTTCGCTGGCGGTCATGAAGCTGCTGTCAGACGACGCGAGAAAGGCCGCTGCCGCCCCGATTTCCGCCGGATCGGCCATGCGCTGGAGAGGAGTCATCGAGGCGAAGACCTTCTGGCCTTCCTCGCCAAGCGCTTCCTTTGCAAGTTCGGTTGCCGTTGCGCCAGGCGACAGCACGTTGACCCGGATCCCGGTGCCCTTCAGATCCTCGGCCCACGTCCGCGCGAGGTTGCGTACGGCAGCCTTGCTGGCGCTGTAAGCGGTCATTCCGGGAGCGCCCGTGGTTCCGGCGCTCGATCCGGTCAAGATGATAGACCCGCCCTGGCGCATCAGCGGAAGCGCCTGTTGGACCGTGTAGATCGTACCTTTCACATTGGTATCGAAGGTTTCGGCGATGTGCTCGGCAGTAATCTTGCCGAGCGCAAGCTGGCTTCCCGCTCCGGCATTTGCGAAGACAATGTCGAGCGTTCCGCGCTCAGCCTTCACCGCCGCATAAAGCCGATCCAGGTCGGCCAAATCGGAGACCGAGCCCTTGACGCCACGGGCATTGGGACCGAGGTCGGCTACCGCGGCGTCGAGCGCTTCCTGACGGCGGCCGTAGATGAAGACGAATGCGCCTTCCTCGATGAAGCGCTTTGCGGCGGCAAGGCCGATGCCAGTCGCCCCACCTGTAATGACGGCTGTCTTTCCACTCAGTCTGCTCATTTCATTCATCCTCTCTTGGGGTTGGGCAGATGCCGACGAGATGTTGCTTTCCAGCATTCCGGCGACATCCGCATTCAGGCTACTCCTGCACATCTGGAACGGCCGATGACCTCAAGATAGACTTGCGTGGTCCACGCGTTCAGTCTGGAAACACGCACAACGGTGGTGCGAAAACGATCCGGCCCGTTTAGTGTGAGCCGCGCTATCGTTGTCAGAGTGACTTATCAACTTTTGGAAGGCGCACCCTCGCGGTGCTGGTTTGCACCATGATCGACTGGGACGATGTTCGCTATTTTCTAGCCGTCGCGCGTGCGGGCTCGGTGCGGGCTGCCGCCGAGCGCCTCGGGGTGAACCACGCGACTGTTCTTAGGCACATCGCCCACCTGGAAGAGCGCCTCGGCACGCAGATGTTCGAGAAGCTGCCTTCCGGCTACCGGGTGACGGTTGCCGGGGAGGAAGTGCGGGAACTCGCCGAGCAAATGGAGGCGTCCTCACGCCAGCTTGAGACGCGTGTCTTAGGACGCGATCAGAGCGTGCGCGGGCTTCTGCGGGTGACACTGCCCTCGCCGCTGGCGGGATACCTGCTCATGTCCGACTTTGCCGAGTTCGCCCGTCTTCATCCCGATATCGAGATGGACGTTTTGTCGTCGGGCGAGCTGGCGAACCTGACCAACCGAGAGGCCGACGTCGCGATCCGCGTTGTCTACGACCGCAAAACCCTGCCCCTCAATCTTCATGGGCTGAAGGGAGCGGAAGTGTTCGGAGGCTTCTACATATCCGCCGACCGACTGGCCACATGGCGAACGGGCGGGCCGGAACCCAGGTGGATCGGCATAAGCGGCCCTGGCGTGCCTGCCTGGACCAGCGACGGGGAGGCTCGCGCAGCGGGCGTTCCGTTCAGAACCACGGACTTCGAGGCGCAGGTCGCGGCGGTGCGGCAAGGGATCGGCGTCACGACGTTGCCGTGTTTCGTAGGAGATGCCGATCCCCTTCTGGTAAGGGTGCCCGACACTGATCTGCACCTGTATGGGACGGTCTGGCTTCTCACCCAGGGGGAGGCACGCAAGACCAAGCGAGTGCGGCTTTTCACGGAATTCGTATCAGGAAGGCTCGCCGCGTACGCTCCGCGTCTCGCGGGGCTGCCGATATCGCACGCGTAGTACCTGCGGGTTGCGGCGACCCGCATGTCGGTCATGAACGTGCGGAGGCGCGCGCCAGCTCTTGCGTGTCGACATATTCCCGGATGTTGGCCAGTTTGCCGTTCCGAACGGTAATGGCAAAGACGAAGTGGTCCACAAACGCCCTGTTTGTGGCTTTGACTGTCCCTGTAGCGGAGCCAATGACCAAGACCCGGTGTCCCTGCGCTACGAACTCCGGGGGTTCAGGAAACGAAGTCTCCATCTCCGCAGAGGCCGTCTGAAGCAGGTGTTGCAATCCCCGATGCCCGCGGTGCGTTCCTGCCAGCGGCCAGTCCTTGCCCGGGATGATCCACTCGATATTTTCGGCAGACAGCGCCAGCAGCCCTTGCTGATCGCCACTGCCCATTGCGGCGAAGAAGTCCTTCACGATCTGGATGTTGTCTTGAATGGTCATAAGATTCCTCCGTTTCTGATGTTTGGGTCCATGGGGGCATGGTGTTCACCCAAAGCACACGCTGACGCGGCGCCGACAAAGGAAGCCGCGCTCTGGCAGTCGTCCGCGCCGAAAGGTTCCAAACTGACGGCGGGGACGTGTCGGCGGTTCAGCCGATGTCGACGTTCATGGCGAAGTCCCAGGTGCCGGCACCGTTCTTGGCCAGGCCGATCATCATCAGGCCGAGTGCTTCGAGCGTCTGCGCCATCTGCAGGCCGCCGACATCGAGTGGACGTAGGCCGAGACTCTCGAGAAAAGTCGACACACGGGCCTTGATTTGCGGATCATCGGCAGCAAGGAAAGCATCGAGGCGTGTGCCCTTCGAAAGGACGTGACCGAAGATCGTGTTGAACGCCTTCACAAGATGTGCATCTGCGGGCAGGCCCTTAGCAATCTCTTCTGCGCCCGAACTGCCATGTGGCGTGACGAGGCCCGAGAGATCGGAGTTCACGGGATTGGCGATGTCGATGATCACCTTGCCGGAGAGCGTCTCTCCGAAATCGGCCACCGCCGCCGCAGCCCCGCTGTACGGCACGGCGAGTATGACGATGTCGCCCGAGGGCGCGGCTCCGTATTCCCCTGTGTTCGCTCCGGCTGCAAGCCGATCGGCGAGCGCCTTTGCTTTGGCCGGGTCACGGCTGATGACTTCCACGATATATCCTGCCTTGGCGATACGCTCGCCGATCGCGGCGGCCATGGTTCCCGAGCCGATGATGCTGATAGTGCTCATGTGTCGTCTCCTAAGAGCTGTGCGTCTTTCGATGAGTTCCAAAGGGGCTAGGCCGCCGGGAAGTAGTGGCCGTTGTCGAAGTCTTCGAGCAGGCCGGGCTGAGAGGGTTCCCATCCCAAAGCCCGTCGCGTGATGGTGTTCGACGCCGGGACATCCAGCGTCACGAGGTTCGCGAGGAACCCGAAGTATCCTGGCAACATCAACACATCCGCGGGAATGCTCACCGCGGGAAGGCTCAGACGGCTGCCGATGGCCTCGGCGATCTCGCGGAAGCGGATCCCCTCGCTCTCGGTTCCATGCCAGCATTTCCCAGCTTCACCCTTCTCCAGGGCCAGACGGAACAGACAGGCAAGGTCCCGGCCGTGCACGGCGGGCCAGCGATTGTTGCCGTCCCCGGGATAGCCCATGACACCCTTTTCCTTGGCAAGCCCGATCAGTAGCGGGATAAAGCCCGCCTTGTCGGTCGTGCTGTGCATGACAGGTGGAATCCGCACGACCGAAGACCGTACCCCCCGCGCCGCCAGGCCGATCACAGTGGTTTCCACGATGTTGCGGGCCCGTAGGGTTCCACTGTAAGCATCGCCTCCTGGAAGAGCCGGGTCTTCCTCGCTAGCCGGTCGACCTAGTCCTTCCCAGCCGGGTGACCCGATGCTTCCCGAAACGACCAGCGGCTTTTTTGTCCCCTCAAGCGCCTCACCGTACGCGAGCATGATCGAGACTTCTGCGGCGGCTACCGCGTCGAGTCCGCCGGACGGCAGCAGGTCTTGCCTATGGGCGACGTGGATAATGCCGTCAGCCGCCGCGGCAGCCACCTTGAGGCCGTCGAGATCGGAGATGTCACCGCGACGGACTTTTGCACCGAGTGCGGATATCGCTGACGCGGCTGTGTCTGATCGGGCCAGCCCGGTGACTTCGTGTCCGGCGGCAATGAGGTCGGAGATGATATACGGACCGGAATGGCCGGTCCCACCTGTGACGAAAACGTGCATGGTACTGTTCCTTGTGAGTGATGTGGTCTGGGAAGTGATGTCGTCGGTGCCCTCAACCGGGAAGGCGGACGCCGATCGCGAAGTTGCCGTGCTTGACGGAATGAGCCATGAGGCCCAGCCACAACATGCAGGCATGTTCCAGCGTCCTGGCCATGGTCAACGGCCCAGTATCCATCGGGCGCAGTCCGAGGCTTTCGATGAATGCCGAAACGCTTGCCTTCGCTTGCGCGTCGTCCCCGGCGATAAACACGTCCAGTGGGTGGGCGTGGACTGGACCGGCCGCCAAGACGTTGGCGTTCTGGGTGTTGAAGGCTTTGACAATGACCGCGCTGGCGGGGGCAACGCGGGCGATCTCCTTTGCTCCAAACGTGTCCGGAGATGTGAGAAAGCCTGAAAGGTCAGATTTGATGGGGTTGGTGATATCGACAAGAATCTTGCCCGCCAGCTTTTCGCCGTAGCGCTCCAAAACATTGAGAACGGCTGAATAGGGCACCGCTAGAATGACGATGTCCCCGGACGGAGCCTCGCCGAACCCTCCGGCCGTTGCTCCAGCTCCGAATTCAAGAGCAAGCGCCCACGCCTTGGTTGCGTCTCGACTGGTAACTTCGACCGAGTGCCCGGCCTTGGCGGCCAGGCCGCCGATCGACGCGGCCATCCCGCCGGACCCGATTATACTGATTGTACCGATGTTCCTGCTCCTTGCTTCTTTCGAAGTCTTCGCGTTCTGGGTAGCCCCGGTTGCCAACGGCGCGGGGGCATTGTATCTAATGGATCAGCGATCCATTTATTTGGATCAGTGGTTCATATATACGGTTCACTGGTCCATTTAACAAGGAAAAACGATGCGAGCAGACGCGAAAAAAAATTACGACCGCATTCTCGAGGTCGCGCGCAAGGTGATGATCGAGGACGGTTCCGACGCGTCGATGCGCGATATCGCCCGTCGTGCCAATGTTGGATTAGCCACTCTGCTTCGTCATTTCCCGACACGGGAAACCTTGTTTGAGGCCTTGCTGAGTACGAACCTGGACTCTCTGGCCCAGAAGGCGGTCGAGCTAGAATCGTCGCATTCCTCTGACGTGGCCCTGAGGTCATGGATTCGGGAATGGGTGGAGTTCGCCCAGAGCTACAGGGGTGTCGTGACCATGATGGCAGCGGCCCACACGAACCCCGCCTCAGCGCTTTACGCATCGTGCGCGGCCGTACATGCTACGAGTGCACGCCTACTGTCGAATGCCCAATCCGACGGCACGGCCCGAACCGACATGAACGGGGACGACCTCTTTGCCCTGATGACCGCCCTCGGCTGGGCGGTTGACCAGCCCTCATTCGCACCGCGAGCGGATCATCTCGTTCACCTCATCACGAGCACTGTCCTTGTGGCTCGCGCCGGTTGAACCGAGGTCCCGGAGCAGTCGGGTGAATCGTGAACTCTTGGGCGGCATGCAAATACAATAGAGCCGCGTTATCGGAGATAGGCCGTGCGCCCCTTTACAATTGAGATACCTGAAGAGCAAATCGACGACCTCAAGCGGCGGCTTCGATATTCCAGGCTTCCGGGAGTAATTTTTCAGGTCGATTCTCAGGACGGTATAAGCCTGCCGTTCATGCGCAGGCTGATAGATTATTGGCGTGATGGATTTGATTGGCGCGCGCAGGAAGCGCGTCTTAATCAGTTGCCCCATTTCATGGCAGACGGGCATTTTGCCGCCCTGGAGCAACCGCAGGCACTTGCCGAAGATATAAGAGCCGCGTTCCGACCTTTGCGCGATGCCATTACGCAAAAGCACTGAGCGCGGGTTGCCGAGCATGCCGCTTTAGTCCGCCGCCTGCGCGGATCTAGGTGTCGTTGCAGAACGTGACGACTGCTTCAATCCAGCGGACATACCCGATCTGATGATGTCCGCACCGTGCCACAGCCCCTTCACCCGGTCGACGAACCATTTGCCAGCCGGTCCGGGAGGCAGCGCGGGCTGGTGAAACGCCGACATCGTCAGCATGTAGCCTGAGGGGTGGCATGTCATCGACATCGAGGACGGAAAGGGCGCCTTCGGAAAGATCTCTTTCGATCATGTGCAGCGGCATGCCGCCCCATCCGACGCCATCCTTGAGGAAGGCGTGCTTGGTGGACAGGTCCGCCAGCCGCCAGGTCGCAGGCGATGCGACCGCGAAGTCTCGTCCGGATGTGAGATCGGACCGATCCGTCAGGACGAGTTGGATATGCTTCGTCAGTTCCTGGCGGGGAATGCGGCCCTGAAACAGCGCAAGGGGATGCTGTGGCGAGGCCACCGCGATCAGCGGCAGTTCACCCAGACGCTCGCTGACGAGGGACCGAAACGGCTGAGGCAGCGGCGGCAGGATGCCGAGGCTGCAGCGGCCGTCCAGAACCGGCTGATACGCCGCGCCCAGACCTTCGACGAACAGCCGCAGTGGCGTCAGTGGAAACTGGTTCGCGAACTCCTTCGCGACCGCGCTGATGACCGAGGTCGGAAAGAACACGTCGATGACCACTGACAGCTCCGTTTCGACGCCCGAGGTCATCGACCGTGCCCTGGCCTTCAGCGTGTCCACCCCGGCGACGATGTTTCGGGCGTCGGCGAGCAGCAGCACGCCCTGCTGCGTAGGATCCGGTCTGTTTAAGGATATGCGTCGCGAGGATGTCTCGCAGGTTATGCGGACCATGCGGCAGCAAGCCCTTGATCGCGCCTCGCCCGGTGTAGGGGTTATAAATTCCATAGCGTTGGATGACGGTCCGCCAAGCCTCGTAGAATGTGGTGGAGTTGTAGGCGGCATCAATGCTGGTCGTCTTTACCGTCTTGACGAACAGGGTCCCGGGATCTTTGGCTCCGCCGAGCAGAACTCCACGGTGCTTGTCGATATACGCGTCGAGGTATTTGTAGAGATCGAGCAAATTGGGCAGGATCAGCCTGAAGGGCTTCTGTCCGAAGAAGGAGGAGCCGGAGTTTTTGAATGCGACCGATGGGATAAGGACCTCCCACCCATGATCGCGATCGCTCCAGCGCAGCTCACCGCATTTCAAGTCCTCAAGCCGGCGTTCGGATGTCGGATAATGGCCGCGCGGACAAACACGCAGTTGGCGAAGGTTCTTTTGCCGCAGCCCGAGGTGCAGGCCAAGCCGAAGCAGTAGGAATGATCTGACGGCTTCGGCCGCCGGTCGTGGATATCTGTTCTCGTCCGGCATGCGTTCAAGGATCTCTTCCGTGATCTTGCGATACTCGGCCAATGGACTCTCGGCCTCGAGAACGCACATGATAGGCTCGAACGGGTCGCGATGAACGCGCATGACGCGTTGGATTTCCTTCGAGCGGTTGGCGGCATGCCGATGAAGAGCGTCGCAGGCACGGTCCCAATCACGGGCCGCGAATTCGATTTCGTCCCGCTCAACCAAACCTGAGATCGGCCTCACGTTGTTAAGCAATTCCGGGTGCTGTCGTATCCAGCCGACACCCGCGCGAGAAAGGGCTTGGGCGACCATCAGCATGTCTTCTTCCCATTTGGTATAGAAGCCGCGGCGCTGTTCTCGCCACTGCAGATACCAGTCCCAAACACCGGGGAAGATGAGGAGGCCAAAGCTCAGTTGGCTGAGTGGTACGCCATAGCCCTTTACTGCCCCGTTTGGTGAAGCGGCCAGCGCGCCAAACATCAGGCCGAGGTGTTCGATCTTCTGAGACGCCGTTTCCTCACCCCAGACGCCGTTTCGCTGGAAACCAATCGCGGTCAGTGTCGAGGTTTTGAAACGGATAAGGTCAGCCATCTCCATGGCAAGTTGCGGTGGCGCGTCGACAACGCCGGAAAGCAAATCGGGATCGTCGAAATCTGCCGCGACGTCCTGATTGGCGCCAGCAGCGGAGGCCAACGATCGAGAGGCAAGAGCATTGCCGCCATAGGTGACACCGGGAAAGCGGATGGCATAACGTTGCCTGCTGGCCGCCGCCTGGTATCGACGATACTCCGTGGATCCGGAGATGATCACCCGGCGCACCCAATCAAGGATCTCTTCGCGCTTGCTGAAGGGCAGGCTACTGAAATCATCCGGTAGGTGAAATGAGATTCTACGCCGCTCCGCGGGGCTGATGTCACCCAGATCATGGCCGTACAGTGAACGTGCCTGATGCGGCAGCTTCTCTTTTAAATACCCCTGTCGCAACCTGTAGCGCCGCTCGATGCGGCCAAGGATCATGAAGCTAGCAATAGATCGCGGCACGCGCTCGCCCTGGATCCAGGATAGCAGCGTCTTGTTGTCAAAAGTCTCATTCAGATGAACAACAGAGCGGTAGAGCTGCCAGTATGTGTCGCCAAACCGCCGCATGTGATAGACTAATGCGTCCTGAAAGCTTGCCGGATCTTCTGTCGCTTCGAATAGCGGTTCTGGAAAAGGACTGATCGGCATCGGTGCAGGTCCACGCTGTGCGAAAGCTGAGTGAGCAGCATTGTCGCCTTCGCCGACGCGATGCGGCTTTCTGGTTGAGGAGGCGGTGGTTGTCTTTTTGTCTTGATCTGATTTCTTTGAGCGAAGGGTCCGCTTCCGAGTTTTTAGGTCTTCGACAGCCGGCGGTGCGCCTAGCCATCGGATGATAGCATCCAAGCCTGGCCGCATCTTCCTTTTCAGTTCTGTCGTCAACTCGGCTTCGATCCCACACGCCTGACCGATCGTCGTCCAGTCGATATGGCCATTCAGGAGCGGGGGCGATTTTCGATAGATGATCAAACTGACTAGGTAGGGCCGAATATTCTCCAGTACCCGCTTGGACGCAATCGGCGCGATACGCTGCTCGCAGAATTGTGATATCTTTCGCTGAAAATGACGTGATGACAGGTCGTTTTTGGTCATGCTCTTTCCGTTTCTCTCGGCGCTAATGCCGAGGGCGAGCGGGAATATGAAGTGAGCTTTAAGAAAGGATTTATCGGGTCTGACACCGTGAATTCTGTGTCCGCGTTAATTAAGCGCGCTTATCTAAGTCTGTCGCTTAATTAAGTGAAAGACGTCTTGCTTAAATAACGACCTAGTCTGATAATGGGTCATGTCAGATTCCCAACCCAAAAATCGCTTGGGTCGCTTCGTCGAGACGACCGCTGCCAGTGAAACAGTATCGGCTTTCGTACCTCCACCATTGCCGCCCGAACCGGCGATTGATGTGCTTTCATTGCTGGAGCGTCTCAGTTTGGCTGAGCGCGCGCTAGGTCGGCTGGACGGTATCACAATGTTGCTGCCGCGGCAGGAGCTGTTTCTCTATATGTATGTGAGAAAGGAAGCTGTTCTTTCCTCGCAGATCGAAGGAACGCAGTCGACGCTTTCCGATCTCTTGCGGTTTGAGACGGAAGCGCAGGCTGGGCAGCCGGTCGATGATATTCGTGAAGTCTCCAACTATGTTGATGCCATGATGTATGGTTTGGAGCGGCTGGAAACGCTGCCCATGTCATTGCGTCTGATCCGCGAAATGCATGCCAGACTTCTACAAAGTGGACGAGGCGGTTCCAAGGATCCAGGAGAGTTCCGCCGCTCGCAAAATTGGATTGGTGGTACGCGTCCAGGGAACGCACTCTTTGTACCGCCACCCATCACTGAAATGGCCGGTTGCCTTCATGCTTTCGAGCACTTCATCCATGACAACCAATCGCGGCTACCGGCACTGATCAAAGCTGGCCTGCTGCATGTGCAGTTTGAGACGATTCATCCATTTCTCGATGGCAATGGTCGTATCGGCCGTCTGCTCGTAACCCTATATCTCTGCATGAACGGCGTTCTAAGAAAGCCGCTGCTATACCTTAGCCTCTATCTGAAGTCCCATCGGCGAGAATACTATCGGCTACTGCAAGAGGTTCGCGAACAGGGAAACTGGGAAGCCTGGCTAGACTTTTTCCTGGCCGGCGTGGCCGATACAGCCAATCAGGCCTTTGAGGCTGCGACTCAAATCGTCGCTCTTTTCAAGGAAGATCGGGAGCGGATCACTATGGAAAGCGATAGAGCAGGGTCGGCGCTACGCATTCACGAGCTTTTCCAGCAGAATCCTTTTCACACGGCGAACCAGATTGTCCAGATTACAGGCTTGTCTGCGCCAACGGTCAACGCAGCGCTCGCCGATCTGGAGCGCTTGGGCATCGTTGATGAAGTAACCGGCCGCAAGCGAGGTCGCGTGTTCAGCTATCGAAGATATCTTGCAATTCTAAGCGAAGGCACCGATCCTCTACCGCTCAGTTCATGACAAATTGATGGATCGATGGTTCTATTTGCATCAAGACCAAGGTGCCTCGGGCTATAACAGCTTTGACTCGAGCATTAGCTCGATGTCGTAGAAGACGGCGCCAGTCACCCATCGCTCTTCTACGGCGGTCGACTGAATCGATGGCCGATCATCTTGCGGTCGGGTGGATAGGATCTGGCAGGCCCCCGCTTGGATAGGCGCGTAACGGCCTGCAAGCCGGACTACAAGCATGCCATGCCGCATTCGCTAGCGATCGGAGCGGAAACGAAGTCTATCTCGATGCGAAAATGATGAAGGTCACCAATTTGGGTGATTGCCTCACGCCGATCTATACAGCTCGCCTCAACGTGCTGAATTTAGTTCAAACTTCGTGGCAAGGGACCTGGAATCTCCCGCTCTGCGCGTGGGCCGGAGGATGCTCCCAGACAGCGACGGACGGACGTGTCATGCGACGTCCCGGGATCACATTCACGCGGTGCCCTCTGGCCTCCATCGCAAGATAGAGAACGTTTGCAAAGCGCAGCGCCTCGATGACGGTGTTCGAGGTGACGGTCGGGCTGCCGTCAAGCGCCCTGAACCTGAATCGTGACACCGTGCTTTTGCCGTCGGGACGCGACAAGGGATTCTTTGAATGGGACGGCTTTTGTAGTAGATTTCCATGAGCAAGTTGGAGCCTGGAGGTAAATCCATGACTGTAGACCTCTCGCGGCGTGACTTCCTGACAGGTGCCGGCGCAACGGTCGTGGCGACATCTCTCAGCGCGATGGGGTTTGACAGGGCCGAGGCCGCGGAAGCGGCGCATGTCCGGCCCTTCAAGCTGATCACCACCACCGAAACGCGAAACACCTGTCCTTACTGTTCCGTCGCCTGCGGCGTTATCATCTATTCCAAGGGTGACCTGAGAAAAGGCGAGACGGCTGATATCATCCATATCGAAGGCGACGCCGATCACCCGACGAACCGGGGGACGCTCTGTCCCAAGGGAGCGGCGCTGAAGGACTTTGTGCATGCGCCGACGCGGCTGCAATATCCGATGCATCGCAAGCCCGGCGCGGACAAGTTCGAGCGCATTTCCTGGGATGAGGCCTTCGACCGCATCGCGCGACTGATGAAGGATGACCGCGACGCCAATTTCGTGGCGAAAAACCAGGTGGGCCTCGCCGTTAACCGTTGGACGACCACCGGCATGCTCGCCGCGTCCGCGACCACCAACGAGACGGCCTGGGCGACCTTCAAGTTCGCCAAGAGCCTGGGAATAGTCGGTTTCGATAACCAGGCGCGCGTCTGACACGGCCCCACGGTGTCCAGTTTGGGCCCAACTTTTGGCCGCGGCGCGATGACGAACTCCTGGACCGACATCAAGAACACCGACCTCGTCGTCGTCATGGGCGGCAATGCGGCGGAGGCTCACCCCTGCGGTTTCAAATGGGTGACTGAAGCCAAGGCCCATCGTGGCGCCAAGCTGATCGTCGTTGATCCACGTTTTACGCGCACGGCCTCGGTTGCGGACTTTTACGCTCCAATCCGCCAAGGAACGGACATCGCCTTCCTGAACGGCGTGATGAAATACTGCATCGACAATGACAAGGTGCAGTGGGACTACGTCAAGGCCTTCACCAACGCCCCCTACATCGTGAAAGACGGCTTTGCCTATAAGGACGGGCTCTTTACCGGCTATGACCCGGAAAAGCGCGACTACGACCGGTCGACCTGGGACTATGTGCTCGGCGAAGACGGCTTCGTCACGGCCGACGCGACGCTTGCAAATCCCCGCTGCGTCTGGAACCTTTTAAAGGAGCATCTGGCGCCCTATACGCCTGAGATGGTCGAGCGCATCTGTGGCACGCCGAAGGACAAGTTCCTGAAGGTGGCTGAGATGATCTCGCAATGTTCGTCGAAGACGAAGACTATGACCTCGATGTATGCGCTCGGCTGGACCCAGCATTCCAGCGGCTCGCAGAACATCCGCGGCATGGCGATGCTGCAGCTCATCCTCGGCAATATCGGCGTGCGTGGCGGCGGCATGAACGCGTTGCGCGGCCACTCGAACATCCAGGGCCTCACCGACGTTGGCCTGATGTCACATCTTCTCACCGGTTACCTGACGATGCCGACCGAAAAGGACACCGACTTCGAAACCTACATGTCGACCAAGCTCTTCAAGCCGCTCCGCCCTGGCCAGACGAGCTATTGGCAAAATTATCGCAAATTCATGGTCTCCTTCCAGAAGGCCATGTGGGGGGATGCCGCCCGCGCCGACAATGACTGGGCCTTCGATTACATCTCCAAGCTCGACGTGCCGTCCTACGACGTGCTGCGCGTGTTCGAACTGATGTTCGACGGCAAGATCAACGGCTATATTTGCCAGGGCTTCAACCCCATCCTAGCCTTCCCGAACCGGGAGAAGAACACCAAGGCGTTGTCGAAGCTCAAATGGCTCGTCACCATGGATCCGCTCGACACGGAGACGGCGCGCTTCTGGGAGAACCATGGCGACTTCAACCCGGTCGACACCGCCTCCATCCAGACCGAGGTAATACAGCTGCCGACGACCTGCTTTGCGGAAGAGGAAGGCTCGCTCACCAATTCCGGCCGCTGGCTGCAATGGCACTGGGCCGGCGGCTCGCCGCCGGGCGAAGCCAAGCATGACACCTATATCCTCGCGCAGATCTTCCTGCGATTGAAAGCGCTCTATCAGAAGGACGGCGGCGTCTTTCCCGACCCCATCGTTAACCTCTCGTGGGACTATGCCGATCCGGGGGAACCGACGCCCGAGGAACTGGCCAAGGAGATCAACGGCCGTGCACTGACTGATCTCACTGACCCTGCCGACCCTGCAAAGGTCATTGTGCCTGCCGGCAAGCAGCTCCTGAACTTCTCACAGGTGAGGGACGACGGTTCGACCATGTGTGGCTGCTGGATCTATTCCGGCTGCTTCAACGAGCAGGGCAATAACATGGCCCGGCGCGACAACCATGATCCCGACGAGACGGGCGCCTATCTCGGCTGGACCTTCGCCTGGCCGCTCAACCGCCGCACACTCTATAACCGCGCCTCGGCCGATCTTGAAGGCAAGGCCTGGGACCCGAGCCGCAAAATCATCGAGTGGGACGGCACGAAATGGTCCGGCTACGATGTGCCCGACATCGCGCCCAATGCCAAACCCGGCGACGTCGGCCCCTTCATCATGAACCAGGAGGGCACGGCGCGGCTCTTCTCCCGAGGGCTGATGCGTGACGGTCCATTCCCAGCGCATATGGAGCCGTTCGAATCCCCCGTCGCCAACGTTTTCAATCCGAAGATGCGCGGCAATCCCGTCGCCCGCATCTTCGAAACGGACTTGAAGCAACTCGGCACGTCGGACGAGTTTCCCTATGCCGGCACGTCGTATCGGTTGACGGAGCATTTTCACTTCTGGACCAAGCACAATCGCGTCAATTCAGTGCTGCAGCCGGAGTTCTTCGTGGAAATCTCGGAGGAACTCGCGAAGGAAAAGGGGATCACCAACGGAGGCTGGGTCCGGGTCTGGTCGAAGCGCGGCTCGGTCAAGGCCAAGGCCATGGTGACGAAACGTATCCGGCCGCTGACATGCGACGGCAAGACGGTGCATGTAATCGGTGTTCCGCTCCATTGGGGGTTCACCGGCGCGGCAAGGAAGGGCTTCGGTCCGAATTCCCTTGCGGCCTTCGTTGGAGATGCCAATATCGAGACGCCGGAATCCAAGGCGTTCCTCGTCAACATCGAGCCCTCGAAGGCGCCGAAGGGCAGGGAGGGGATTGCCTAATGGATATGGACAGCCCGCGCACCGCCGTCAGCAATCCGCCGGTTCAGCCGATGGAGGCGAACCTCAACGTAACCGATCTCATCCGCCGGTCGGCGACCTCGAGACTGCCGGCGCCTACCCGGCAGCTCACCCCCGTTGCCAAACTCATCGACGTGTCGAAATGCATCGGATGTAAGGCCTGCCAGTCCGCCTGCATCGAATGGAACGACACCAACCCCGTCATGGAAGAGAATGTCGGGACCTATACCAATCCGCACGACTTAACTGCAGACATGTTCACACTCATGCGCTTCACCGAGTGGGTCAATCCGGACAACGACAATCTCGAATGGCTGATCCGCAAGGACGGCTGCATGCATTGCGCCGATCCGGGCTGCCTGAAGGCATGCCCAGCGCCGGGCGCGATCGTGCAATATTCGAACGGCATCGTCGACTTCATCCACGAAAACTGCATCGGCTGCGGCTATTGCGTGGACGGCTGCCCCTTCAACATCCCGCGCATTTCCAAGGTCGATCATCGCGCCTACAAATGCACGCTTTGCTCCGACCGCGTGGCGGTAGGGCAGGGACCTGCCTGCGCCAAGGCATGCCCCACGCAGGCAATTGTCTTCGGCACCAAGGAGGACATGAAGGCGCACGCCGAGGAGCGGATCACGGATCTCAAATCGCGCGGCTTCGACAATGCCGGCCTCTATGACCCTGCGGGCGTCGGCGGCACCCACGTCATGTATGTGCTGCATCACGCCGACAAGCCACACATCTATGCGGGCCTACCGGATAATCCGCGCATCTCGCCGGTTGTCCAGGCCTGGAAGGGCGTGGCCAAATATGCCGGCCTTGCCGTCATGGGGTTAGCTGCTGCCGGCGCGATCCTGCACGGTGTCTTCGCCAAGCCTAACCGCGTGCAGGCTGAGGACGAGGAGAATGCCTGGCGCCTCGTCGACCAAGCGGAGACCCGCGAGGAGGACACATGAGCGAGCCGACAGACTTGAGCCCGGAAGACAAAATCCACCGGGGGCCACCGATCACTGTCGGCCGCTACGGACCGGCCAAGCGGCTGAACCACTGGATCACTGCAACATGCCTCATCCTGCTCGCGCTGTCCGGACTGTCGTTCTTTCACCCCTCGCTATACTTCCTGTCGGGTTTTTTCGGCAGCGGGCAGAATGCGCGAATGCTGCATCCCTGGATCGGCGTCGTGCTTTTCTTCTCTTTCTTCATCTTCTTCGCGCAACTCTGGCGCGCCAATCTTCCGAACCGGGACGACGTGCAATGGTCCTCCCAGATCGGCGACGTTGTCGGTGGCCACGAGGAACGGCTGCCGGAAATGGGCAAGTACAATCCCGGCCAGAAGCTGATCTTCTGGGGCATGGCCTTCTTCATCATCGTCTTGATCTCGACTGGCCTTCTGATCTGGGAGCAATATTTCGGCGAAACGACGCCGATTGAGCTCCGACGCGTCGCGATCCTCATCCATTCGATCAGCGCTGTGCTGATCATCCTGCTCTTTATCTTGCACGTATACGCGGCAATCTGGACACGAGGAACGTTACGCGCCATGACCCGCGGCACGGTCACCGGCGGCTGGGCCTGGCGGCATCACCGCAAATGGCTGAAGGAACTCGCTGGACGGGGGAGGATTGATCCGGCAGAATGAGTGTATTGACGGTTGTGCTGGGAACATTTCCCCTCTGTCACTTCGTGACATCTCCCCCACAAGGGTAGATGGAGAGGACGCCATCCGCCCCCAACCAATCTCCCCCTTATGGGAGAAGCCCGGCAGGGCCGGGGGGGTGTACAACTGGCATCGTGAATGACGCGTAGGGACTTTCTAAAACTTGGCCGGTTGGTCCGCGAGGTCAAATGTCCGCATCTTCCATTCAGCCTGATCCCTTAGCGATCGGGCGCATCCCCAAGACCCGCTTCGCCTTCACGCCCAATCCGGCGGCGACGTTTCGAGTGCGCGCCTCCCGCTTCGAGGCGTTGGCGCAGGCTAGCCGGCTGCGGCCCTATCTTCTCTTCATGGCAGGCATTGCCCGCATCCAGGCAAGCCTTGCCGACAGCCGGTCGGCGATTGAGCCGATCCCGGCCGACGCGATCGAACGGGCGCGCGAGGCAGCGATGCCGCCGATCGACCGCCGGGCCATGGCCGGAACGGCGGCCTATCGCGAGACGCTGTCGCAGTTTCTTGAAGCGGTCGGCGTGCTGGAGATGCCCGCTGCCGCCGCTGCTGCTCTTGCCGCCCTGCGGGCTGTGGGGGAGGAGAAGACAGGCGAGATCTCGGCCAATGTGCTGTCCGATACGCTTACTGGCGAGAACCTTGCCGAGCATCTCTTTGTCGCCGCCGCCACGCAGGTCCATGCCGTGTGCCTTGCCGCAACGTTGGATGCCGAACGGCTCGTGCCGGTTCACGTCGGCCTCTGTCCTGCCTGCGGCGGCAAGCCCGTCGCCTCCGTGGTGACAGGCGTGCACGGCGTCGAGGGTGTGCGCTATGCCGTCTGCGCCTGTTGTGCCACCTCCTGGAACGAAGTCCGCGTCAAGTGCCTCGCCTGCGGCTCCACCAAGGGCATCGGCTACCGGGCGGTCGAGGCCGGCGAGGAGGACGCGACGGTGAAGGCGGAGGTCTGCGATGGCTGCCAGAGTTGGATGAAGATCCTCTACCAGAACAAGAACCCGTCGCTCGACGCCGTCGCCGACGACGTGGCGAGCCTTGGGCTCGATCTCCTGATGAAGGACACCGGCTACCGGCGCGCCGGGTTCCACCCCTTCCTTGCGGGGTATTAAGCCAATGCACGAGCTTGCCAATCTGCGGGCGCTGCCCTCCGTCGACCAGATGCTCAATGCTCCCGATGTCGCCCCGTTGATTGAGCGCCATGGTCGCTCCATGGTGACGGATGCGCTGCGCGCCCTGCTTGGCGAGATCCGCAAGGGAGTGCGCGCCGGCGGCACCCTGCCGATGCCAGGTGACGTCTTCGCCTCACTGCTCTCAAGGCTAGAGTATCTCGACCGCTCGAACCTTCGCCCGCTCTTCAATCTCACGGGCACGGTGCTGCACACCAATCTCGGCCGTGCGCTGCTTGCTGAAGAGGCGGTTGCCGCCGCGGTGGATGCCATGCGCGAGGCGGCAGCGCTGGAACTCGACCTTGATACCGGCAAGCGCGGCGAGCGCGACAGCCACCTGCGGGCGCTGCTATGCGACCTCACAGGCGCCGAGGACGCGACCGTCGTCAACAACAATGCCGCCGCTGTGCTGATCGCGCTTGGCACGGTGGGAGAGGGGCGGGAGGCGATTGTTTCGCGCGGCGAGCTTATCGAGATCGGTGGCGCCTTCCGCATGCCCGACATCATGGAGCGCGCCGGCGTGCGCCTCGTCGAAGTGGGTACCACCAACCGCACCCATCCACGCGACTACAGCAAGGCGATCGGCCCGGACACGGCGCTGATCCTCAAGGTGCACACATCCAACTACCGCATTGAGGGCTTCACCGCCGAGGTGTCCGGCGCAGATCTGGCCGCGATCGCTCGCGAGGCGGGCGTCGTGGTCGTCAACGATCTCGGCTCGGGCACGCTCGTCGATCTCTCCCGCTTTGGCCTTGCCCGCGAGCCGATGGTGCGCGAGGCGATCGCCGACGGGGCCGATCTCGTCACCTTCTCCGGCGACAAGCTGCTCGGCGGTCCGCAGGCCGGCTTCATCGTCGGGCGGCAGGACCTGATCGCGGAGATCAACCGCAATCCGCTGAAGCGGGCCCTGCGCCTCGACAAGATCCGCATCGCGGCGCTCGAGGCAACGCTGAAGCTCTATCGAGACCCCGACCGCCTGGCCGAGCGCCTGCCTACCTTGCGCATGCTCTCGCGCCCCGAGGGGGAGATCCGCGCCCAAGCCGAACGGCTGCGGCCTGCCGTTGCTGCGATCGTCGCAGAGCATGGCTTGCAGGTGGAAACCCGCGCCTGCCGCAGTCAAATCGGCTCTGGCGCTCTCCCGGTCGACACCATCCCAAGCGCCGGCCTGAGGATCGCCGGCAACAGCGGCAGCCGGCTGGAGGCGCTGGCTGCCGCCCTCCGATCCCTCCCGCGCCCGGTGATCGGCCGGCTGACCGAGGGCGCGCTCGTCCTCGATCTGCGGTGTCTGTCCGACGAGGCGGGGTTGCTCGACAGCCTTTCGCGGGTGGGCCATGGGCTGGATTGAGAGTCGTTTCAGGAGTGTCCCCTTCTGTCACTTCGTGACATCTGCCCCGCGAGGGGAGGGATTGCTGCAAGAGTGCAGCCCTGGCTTCAGGCAAGGACGCCCGGCAGAGCAGAGGTGCGTGGCTCCCGCCTTCGGAGGCCCCTCATGATCATCGGCATGGCGGGGCATATCGATCACGGCAAGACCACGCTCGTTCGGGCACTAACCGGCGTCGATACCGACCGACTGAAGGAGGAAAAGGCGCGCGGCATCACCATCGATCTCGGTTTTGCCTATGCGCAGTTTGCTGAAGGGCGCACCACGGGTTTCGTCGACGTGCCCGGACATGAGCGCTTCGTCCATACCATGCTGGCCGGCGCCGGAGGGATCGACTATGCGCTGCTCGTCGTTGCCTGCGACGACGGCATCATGCCGCAGACGCTGGAGCACCTGGCCATCCTCGATCTGCTCGGCGTGACCCGTGGCATCGTCGCGCTCACCAAGGCGGATCTCGCCGACGCCGCGCGCCGTCAAGCGGCGACGGCTGATATCCAGGCCATGTTGGCGTTGACCGGCCTTGCGGAGGCGGAGGTCATCGCCGTTTCGATCGTGACTTGCGAAGGCATCGCGGACCTCAAGGTCAGGCTGGCGATGGCCGAGATGGACACACGCGTTCGGCCTGCCGGCGGCAGCTTTCGGCTTACCGTCGACCGCTGCTTCACGCTCTCGGGCGCAGGTACAGTGGTCACCGGCACGGTGCTGTCGGGCTCTGTTTCGGTCGGCGATCAGGTGACGGTTACGCCTGCTGGCCTCCACGCCCGCGTACGCTCCATCCACGCGCAGAACCGCGCCGCGCCGCAAGGCGTCGCCGGCGAACGCTGCGCGCTGAACCTTGCGGGCGAGGGGATATCCAAACAGGCGATCGGCCGTGGCGATATGGTGGTCGATCCTGTCTTGCACGCGCCGGCCGAGCGGATCGACGCCGAACTTCTGGTGCTTGCGAGCGAGGCAAAGCCAGTCGGCGAGTGGGCGCCTGCCCGGCTGCATCACGGCAGCGCCGAAGCGGACGTCCGTATCGTGCCGCTCGAGGGGCCGGTGAAGCCGGGCGAGCGGGGGAAGGTCCAGCTGGTGCTCGACCGACCGCTTGCCGCCACTGTCGGCGATCGCTTCATCCTACGCGACGTCTCCGCCAGGCGCACGATCGGCGGTGGTCGGTTTCTCGATCTGCGCGCGCCGTTGCGCAAGCGCCGCTCGCCCGAGCGGCTGGCCGTGCTCGACGCGGCGGGTCTCGGCAATGCGGCCGATGCGCTGGCAGGCCTGCTTGCCGTCGCGCCTCACCTCGTCGATCTCGACGCCTTTGCCCGCGATCGCGCGCTGTCCGAGGAGGCACTGCAGACGGCGATCTCTGCGGCTTCGGCTCATATCCTCGCCACCCAGCCGGCACGCCTCGCGCTTTCCCCGGCGCAACGGCACGCCTTTTCCAAGGACGTCGAGCGACGGCTCTCAGTCTTCCATGGCGACAATCCGGACCTGCAGGGGATCGGCCGCGAGCGGCTGCGGCTCCAGGTCATGCCGAGGCTGCCAGCATCGGCCTTTCTGGAGGCGCTGCGCTCGGAGCAGGCGGCGGGCCGGCTGGCGCTCGAAGGCGCCTTCGTACGGCTGCCGGGCCATGTCGTGCAGCTGAGCGAGAAGGAGGAAAATCTTTATCAAGCACTGTTGCCGCATCTTCAAGGAGAGGGGCGCTTTCGGCCACCGCGTGTGCGCGATTTCGCCGAAATGCTCGGCGAGGACGAGCGCACGTTGCGGCGGGTGCTGAAGCTCGCCGCTCGCTTGGGTCGCGTCGACGAAATCCGCCACGACCATTTCTTCAGGCGCACGGCCACGGCCGAAATGGTCGAGATCATCGCCGATGTCGCGGCAAGGGCTGAAGCAGACGGCTTTACCGCCGGCCTCTTCCGCGATCGCGTCAACAACGGTAGAAAGGTTGCTATTGAAATCCTGGAATTCTTCGATCGCCAGGGCATCACACTCCGCCGCGGGGATCTGCGCCGCGTCAACCCGCACCGGCTCGACCTCTATCGCGAGCCAGCCACGGAAGACATTGCGCCGCCTCCAAGCGGCGCCTGAGGAATGGAAGAGCATCGTCCCCGGTGGGGCGTCCGGACTTCAAATCCGGGTGGGGCAGCGAGGCTGTCTCGGGTGGGTTCGACTCCCATTCTCTTCCGCCAGCCTTTCGTTGTCGTGTTCCCGATATCGCATGTGAACCTTCTGGCCTGCCGGCCATCTCACCAAAGGGAGAAAGACGTGGAGCGCCGGCGTGCCATCGCGCCGAGGCCATGTGGCCGGAAGCCCCTCAAGGCTTTCATTCAACAACCATTATTCGGCGAATCCTTCGGCGACTCCGGCGGCACCTCTATCGCCAGGTCGAGTCCCCGCGCGGTTGGCGGCTGCCAGGTTTTGGAGTGCTCGGTCGCGCCATGCGGGCTGGTGCCGATTTGGGCACCGCCCGTGCCACCGGTCCAGCCGGTCGATCCGGCGTTGCCAGGCGCGGTGCCGTCGGCGCTGGCGCGGTCGGGGGGTGTTGCCGGTTGCGCCTTGCCAACGCCGGTGGGGCAGGGGCCGGGCTGGTTCTGAGCACTCAGCTCAGCCGGCAGAAGCAGAAGGAATGAAAGGGCGGCAGCAAGGGCTGCAGCTTGTTGCGGCGGTTTCAGGTCGCGCATGGCATCTATCCCGGGTTGGACCGTCATGCAGCGCAAACGCTCTACGAGGTGAGCAGGTTCCCCGGACCTCTCCTTGGCGCTCGTCGGGCAGGACCCTCAGCCGGTGACCGTGATCCCTGGGGTTCCCGCCTCGGCATGGCCGATCACCCGCGCGAAGGGATAGCCGGCATCGCGGATCGTGCCTGCGATCGCGTTCGCCCGGTCTGGGGCACATGCGACCAGCAGCCCGCCAGATGTCTGCGGGTCGGTCAAAAGCGCGCGCCGCCAGTCACTGACGTCCTCGGGCAGGGAGACCTCGGCGCCGTAGCTCTCCCAGTTTCTGCGCGAGGCGCCAGTGACGAAACCGTCGCGCGCCAGCGCTTCGGCCTCCAAAAGGAAAGGCAGGCGCGAAAGCGCGATCGACAACGTCACCCCGGAGGCGCGCGCCATTTCCAGACCGTGGCCGAGAATGCCGAAGCCGGTGACGTCGGTAAGTGCGTGGACATCTGGATCGCGGGCAAGCTCGGCGCCGATCCGGTTGAGCAGTGTTGTGGAGGCGATCATCTCGTCGTAGCCGACGAGTGAGAGCGCCTGCTTTTTCAGTGCCGCCGAATAAATACCGACGCCGAGACCCTTGGTGAGGATCAGCGCGTCGCCTGGGCGGGCGCCACTGTTGCGGCGAAGTTCATCCGGATGGCAAAGACCGATGACGGCGAGGCCGTAGATCGGCTCGACGGAATCGATCGAATGGCCGCCTGCGACGGGAATCCCGGCATCGGCGCAGATGCTGGCGCCACCTTCCAGGATCTTGGCGATGGTCTGCGGCGCCAGCTTATCGATTGGCATGCCGACGATGGCGAGCGCCATGATCGGCCGCCCGCCCATGGCATAGACATCTGAAATCGCATTGGTCGCCGCAATGCGGCCGAAGTCGCGCGGATCGTCGACCACCGGCATGAAGAAATCGCTAGTGGCGATTACGCAGGTCTTGTCGTCGATCTGCCAGACCGCCGCGTCGTCGGCCGTTTCGCTGCCGACGAGAAGCTGCATGAAGGGCAGCATTGTCGGCTGACCGGCAAGCAGGGTCTGGAGGACCGAGGGCGCGAGCTTGCAGCCGCAACCGCCACCATGGGCCAGTTCTGTTAGACGCGGGACGAACGCTTCCATCTGTCCTCCGCAGCCGGCTGCGAGCCTAATGCATGCTCCAGCAATGATACTGGAATTGACTTGATCCGCAACTGCGGAAGATGTCCTCACAACCTCGTGACGTCGTCGTCGGCCCGTCGGGAACAACGACTTGCGGTGCCAGTCACACTGACCAGCTGGTCCGGTAAAAGGCAACACCAGCAACACCAGCCGCCGCTCACCAATTTCGAGACCCGTTGCCACCAAAGGAACGGCACTCTTCCTGCGGCATTGGTGCACAGATCGTTTAACGGTGATGGTGTAATCGAGGGTGATTGGGAAGGTCCGCACCAGGAGGTCGACCTGGCGCATATATTGTTCACGGGCCATTGGGCGTCTGCTTTTGCATGAAGTCGGCCGGTACTGTGATGCGATAGATCGGGTGCAGCCGACCGGCCGGCGTCAGCGCCGGTCGCCTTTGCCGAGATCAACGGATGAGATGTCGATGTGCCGGCGCCAGGCATGATTGTGCTTGTCGGCAAACACGAAGAAGAGGCGCTTGGTTTTGACGCTCCGGCATAGGGTGAGGAGCGTCGTCAGCAGTCTCGGGCGCAGGTTGGCAAGGCTCTCGAACGCACGTCCACCTTGTGGAAGCTTTCTCCTCATCGAGCATTTCGAGGATCGGGGGGGCGAGCGAATTCCGAATCCTTTGGGACGCGGGCCGCTAACTCGCTGACCTAATCTTTGACGGGCTCTCCGAGCGTGTGCATCAGGCGGTTTGCCCATCCAAAGATCGCGGCCGACAAGACGAGATCCAGGGATTCGAGCTCGGACAGACCGACGTCGGCCAGATCCTGCGCATCTGCCTGCGTCGCCGCTGGCGGTGTGGTCGACAGACGTGCGGAAAAGTCGAAGATCGCCTGCAGGTGCTCGTCGAGTTCCGCGTCGAGCTCATTGGCGAAAACGGCGTCAACCACATCGACCCGTTTGGTGTAGTTGATGAAGCGCGACGCATGGACGGCAGCACAGTAAACGCAGCGGTTCACGACCGAGGCAGCGGTAGCGCCCAGTTCGCGTTCGCCGAGCGACAGGCCGTCCTTCCCATACATGATCAGGTTGAATAGGGGAGAGCGGACCGCAAGCGATTCCGGATCGTGCGCCAGCGTCAGGACATATGTCGAGATGCCCTTGTTGGAAGGCGTGACCTGCATCGCCTCGCGCTGTTCGTGGGTAGCGGTTTCCAGGTCGACCGGAACGACGTAAGGCTGCCAGCGCGGCACCTGCGTGGTGAAGCTATGGACGACTTCGCTCATTGTCTTGCTCCAATCAGCTGCAATCCTGCAATTACGCGCACCTGGTAGTTCACGAAGGCGGCAAGCTCCGACAGCCGCACGATGTCGGCATCGGTGACACCGACGCCTCGCAATGCTTCAATGTGATCGCGTGTTGCCTCGCGTGGTGCGACCGTCAATCGGTCGGCGTGACGGACAATCTCGGCCGTATGTGCCTCGTCCGAGGTCGTGCCCGGCTGCGCGAGCAACGCCGTTGCATTCTCCGCCGCGCGTTCAACGAGACCATCGTAGTGGCCCGCCAATACGTCGTTGCCGTTGTGCCGTGCCATGCGGGCGGCGAGCGCGGCGCGCAGACCATGCGACAGGCCGCCCGGATCACGGGGAAGGAGCACCGCATCATGTGCGGCCTCGCTCAGACGCAGAATTTCCGCGCGCTTCTCCATCGCGTCGGCAAGCGCCGATCCCGGTTTTACGGCGGCTATAGTCTCAATGAGTGTCACGACAGCTCCTTTGCATCCCGCGGGAGAGCACTAGGTTCGAAGATTAATTATGTCAAAGTAACATAGAGGCCCGGAGAGCATGCGAAATAATTATCTATTGTCCACTCAATTTATAGAAAACTCATGCTTCAAATGCATGCTTGGCAATGGTTCATGTGGGATATGAATAATAACTCGATCGACATTCGGCAGCTCGAAGCCTTCGCGGCGGTGATGTCGGCCGGCAGCGTTACCGGAGCTGCCCGCCTGCTCGGCCGCTCGCAGCCTGCCGTGACACGACAGATACAGGATCTCGAAGCCGATCTCGGCTACGCGCTACTCCATAGGAGCGGGCCGCGTATCCAGCCTACCGCGCGCGGCCTGCGGTTTCATGCGGAAGTCGAGCGTCACCTTTCAAGCCTGACCCATATCCGCGAGCGCGCGGAAGCCATCGGGCGTGAGGAGCCGACGACATTGACCGTCGCCGCTACACCCTCGCTTGCCGCGGGAATCCTTCCACAAGCATTGGCAGCGGTGGCTCCAGATTTGATACCGCGGCACCTCCATGTACAGGCGCTCGCAGCCGAGAACGTCGTGCAGGCAGTTCTCGCACGGTCTGCCGATCTAGGCATATCCAGCTTGCCACTCGAGCATCCCGGCTTGGAGATCCACTGGATCGCGGAAGCTCCGTGTGTCGTCGCAATCAGCGCTGACGATCCGCTTGCGGGAAACGAGGTCGTGCGCCTGGCCGACCTTGCGGAGCGCCGCATCATCACACTCGCAAATCCATATCGTCTTCGTCATCGCGTAGACGAAGCGCTGGAACGGGCGGGTGTCGCCCCAGAACGTATCATCGACGTGAATGCTTCATTGACCGCCCTCTCCCTTGTGCGCGCCGGGCTCGGTGTCGCCATCGTCGAGCCTGCAACTGTCTGCGGCGTGCCGCTCGAAGGGATTGTCATGCGCGCGGTCGATCAGGCGATCCCATTCCTGTTCGGTGCGATCTCCGCCGCCGCGCTGCCGCTCACGCCGACCGTGTCCGCAGTGATCGATGCCGCGCGGGCCGAAGCGTTGAGAATGCCGGGCAGCCGCCTGCTTGAGGCAAACGGCTTGGATGCGATCGCCGATACTGTCTACGGGCAGGCCGCCGTCACAGAAGGAGCGCCCGAATGAGCGAGCTCGAGACTTCCCCAGACAACCTCGATGCGCTCGAAGCTCGTCTCCAACAGGACCTTTCCTGGCTGGAACTTCCGGCCAAGGCTTGGGTTCCCGCTCGTGAAGCCGGTGGTCAGCCCGTGGTCGATGTCGTCATTATCGGGGGCGGTATGGCTGGTCTTGTCGCCTCCGGGATGCTGAAGCGTCTTGGTGTTGCAAACCACATCGTGCTCGACAAGGCGCCTGCTGGTCAGGAAGGGCCATGGATCACGTTCGCCCGTATGCGAACCCTGCGTTCGCCGAAGCAGCTCACTGGTCCCGCGATGGGACTTCCAGCGCTGACCTTCCGGGCCTACTACGAGGCCCGCTTTGGTCGCGACGCATGGGTAGCGCTTGATCGTGCTCCGCGCGAGACGTGGATGGAGTACCTCATCTGGTATCGGAAGGTGCTCGAGCTGCCCGTACGCAATGGTGTTTCCGTTGACACGATCCGGCCGCGTGACGATGGCATGCTGGATCTGACGTGCGTTCAGGACGGTTGCAGCGAGAAGATCGTCGCTCGCCATGTGGTGTTGGCAACCGGGCGCGATGGTCTCGGCGGCCCATACGTTCCCGAGTTCGCAACGAGCATCGATCGCAGATATTGGGCGCACACCGCCGACGAGATCGACTTCTCGGCACTGCGCGGCAAGAGGGTCGGCGTGATTGGTGCGGGCGCGTCGGCAATGGACAACGCGGCAAGCGCTCTGGAGACCGGAGCTGCCCGCCTCGACATGTTTGTTCGTCGCAGCGAGCTGCCGCGGATCAACAAGTTCACGGGTATTGGCAGCCAGGGCGTCGTGCACGGATTCGCCGGGCTGCCCGACGAGTGGAAGTGGCGTTTCCTTAACTACGCGATGGGCCAGCAGACTCCGCCGCCGCGCCCGAGCGTCCTACGCGTCAGCTCGTTTGAACAGGCTTACCTTCATCTCAAGAGCCCGATCAACGGCCTGCAGCAGGACGGAGATCAAGTCATCGTGACGACGCCCGGTGGCAGCTATCCCGTCGACTTCCTCATCTTTGGCACGGGCTTCAAGATCGATCTGACCAATCGGCCGGAACTCGCCGCCTTCGAACCCCACATCCGCCTCTGGCGCGACCGTTTCCCAACGCCCGCTGGGATGGCGAACGGAGAGCTCGAGGGGTCGCCAGATCTCGGAGATGCGTTCGAGTTCCTCGAGCGGGAAGAAGGGGCGTGCCCGACGCTCTCGAAAATCCACTGCTTCAATTTCCCTGCGACGCTGAGTCACGGCAAGCTTACGGGCGATATCCCGGCGATCAGCGAAGGCGCTGACCGCCTCGCGCGCGGCATCGTCAGATCGCTCTTTGTCGAAGATCGCGAGAAGCACTTCGCAAACCTCCAGGCTTTCGACACGCCGGAACTGCTCGGCGACGAGTGGGCCGACGACGATACCGAAGCGCTTTCCGAACCAGCCTCCAAAAGGACCTGAGACCCGCAATGCTCGAGATCAAGAACCTGAAGCTGTCATACGGCAGCACCCAGATCCTCAACGGCGTCGATCTCTCCGTAAAACGGGGCGACGTGGTGTCCATCATTGGACCCAGCGGTACGGGAAAGACGACGCTTCTGAAGTGCATCAACCATCTTGCGAAGCCAGCCTCGGGGATCATCGCTTTCGACGACATCAAGATGGACTTCGCACGGCCCGACAAGGCCGCCGTCCAGGCGATCCGCCTGCGCACGGCGATGGTCTTCCAGCAGTTCAACGTCTTCAAGAACATGACAGTCGTTCAGAACGTCATGGATCCGCTGGTCGTCGTGCAGGGCAAGCCGAAGGACGAGGCGCGCGCCATCGCAATGCAGGAACTCGAGCGGGTTGGGCTTTCTGACAAGCTCGACAATTATCCATCGCAGCTATCCGGTGGCCAGCTCCAGAGAACGGGCATTGCCCGCGCTCTGGCAGTCAAGCCTGACGTGATGCTCTTCGACGAGCCGACATCGTCGCTCGATCCAGAACTCGTGAACGAGGTACTCAAGGTGATCAAGGACGTTACATCCTCGGGCATCACCTCTCTTCTCGTTACCCACGAGATGCAGTTCGCGAAGAACATCTCGAACCGCATCGTCTTCATGGACAGGGGTGTCGTTGCAGCCGACGGCAGTCCGACCGAAATCTTCGATACGCCTTCCAACCCGCGCCTCGCACAGTTCCTCAATTCCGAACGCGCGATCCAGTAAGAAAGGGTGCCTGAAATGACTTCCATGAGTTCAATCTCTCGCCGTGGTCTCGGTCTCGCCGTCGCAGGCGTCGCGATCGCATTCGCAACCGCTTCGTTTGCCGAAGACGTCCGCACGATCAAGATCGCTACCTCGGCAGAATCGAAGCCGCTTTCCTGGGGTGCGATCGGTGTCGAGCCGCAGGGTTACGAGCCTGACGTCCTGAAGGCGATCAATGCCAAACTGCCCCAGTACAAGTTCGTGATGGAAGGCGCTGCTGACATCGCACAGGAGACAGGTCTCGCGACTGGCAAGTACGACATCGCAACCGGCGGCTACTACCGCGCTCCAGCCCGCGAGAAGCAGTTCCTCATTCCGGAAGCTCCGATCGGTGCCAGCCTGATCAAGATCTATAGCCGCAAGGACAGCGGCATCAAGGAAATGAAGGATTTGGTCGGCAAGAAGATCGTGCCTGTGACGGCCGGTGGTGGCATCTACAAGTTCGCGACCGCCTGGCAGGAAAAGAACCCTGATTACAAGATCGAGGTAACGGCCTCGAGCGCTGGCATTCCGTATCCGGACCGCCTGAAGGAGGTCGAGAACGGCAAGTACGACGCGCTGGTTCTGCCGTCCAATCTCGGCGAGCAGACCGTGATCGACGAGCAGAAGCTCAACGTCCAGGCCAGTGAGCCCGTAGCGATCAACGAGACCTTCGTCCTGATCCATCGCTCCGAAGAGAACAAGGCGCTGTCTGACGGTATCGACAAGGCCCTGAAGGAACTCAAGGCCGATGGTACCCTCGCCAAGCTCTCCCAGAAATGGTTTGGCGAAGACATCACCACGTACATGAAGTGACGCTCGGCTAAGGAGCCGGCGGTCAGGCCAGAGACTGAAAGAGGAGAGTTCCGACGTGGACCTATCTGTAATGATCCCCGAGCTGCTGTCGGCATTGCCGCTGACGCTTGCGATCACGTTCACGGCCATGGCCGCCGGCTTCATGCTGGCACTAATTGCGACGACGTTCCGGGTGCGCAGGATTCCTGTGATCAGCCATTTCGCTGATCTTTACGTGTCCTACGCCCGGAGCGTTCCCGTCGTCCTTCAGTTGTTCGTCGCTTTCTACGGCTTGCCTGTGCTCGTCGGCGTGTTTGGAATAGATGACTTCGTCTCGCCGACGATCGCCGCAATGCTGGGCCTCAGCATCTATCATGGCGGATACCTGTCGGAAGTGATGCGTCCGGCCTATCTAGCCGTCGAACGAGGCCAGCACGACGCGGCCGACAGCCTGGGTTACACGTTCAGCCAAAAACTCCTGCGCGTCGTTGCACCGCAGGCCGTCCATATCGCGCTTCCAGGCTACGGCAATTCGATCATCTATCTCATCCATAACGTCGCCCTCATTATGTATATCGGCGCGGCCGACGTGATGGCGACCGCCCACCTCGTGATGGAGCGTGACTATAATCAGTACCAGTTCGAGACCTACCTCGTGCTTGCAGTGCTTTATTCGGTCCTCTGCCTGGCCGCGTGGCTGATCGTCCGCTTCCTCGAGCTTCGTTCGGGTAAGTTCGCCCTGAGCGCGGCGTCCGCGAGAACGCCGCTGACGGCAAGCGTCTGATTCAAGGAAGGAGCACACCATGTTCGATATCGAAGTTCTTCTTCCCGACCTCTGGGACATCCTCGGCGCATTGCCGCTCACGCTCGCGATGGCGCTCGCCATTTTCGTGCTCTCGACGATCGTCGGCAGCCTGTTCGCAATGGTCGAATACCGCAAGATCCCAGTGCTTCGTCAGTTGGTCGTCGCCTACAAGATCGCCTTCAAGGGTGTGCCGATGGTGATCGTGATCTTCCTGGCCTACTACGGCCTGCCGTCGAGCCTGCATTTCCTCGCATCACTCGTAGGCATTGACTACAATGGTCATTCGACGCCGAACTGGGTGACGCTCATTGTGGCCCTAACTGCCTGCGTCGCGGCGTTCCAGGCCGAAGTGGTTAAGGGCGCCCTCAACTCGTTCGACCCCGGGCAGGCAGATGCCGCCTATTCTCTCGGCTACAAGAAGAGCCAGCTCTTCCGCCGTGTCATGCTTCCGCAGGTCATCGTCGCGGCGATCCCGGATCTCGCCAATTCGTTCATGGTGATCATGAAGGCGCTGTCCCTTGGTTTCGCAATCGAAGTGGTCGACATCTTTGCCCAGTCACAACTGACCGCGGCTTTGAATTTCTACTACCTCGAAGCCTTCCTCGTTGCCGTCGTTGTCTACATGGTGATCGCCTACGCGGTCACGCAGATAGCCGATTGGTCGGAGCGGGCATTGCGAATCCGCACCTAAAAAGCGTCATTCCGGTGAACTGATGTCGCTCGCCCCAGCGCTCGAGCCATAAGGGCGGCGGGTAGGCAAATAAGAGTCAAAGCGAAATCACGCTAAGGATCGAAGGTTCACCTCACATCTTTGGTGAAATTCTCGAGCGGTCACAAATATACGATCTGTATCCCCTCCGGCTGATTGACAGATCCACTTTCGAGGTTGCCGTCGTGGCGGCTGCCCTGACCATCGCTTAATATTACACGGATCTATTCCCCTTTCAGGCCTCCGGGCTACTGTCAACGCGCCGGGAACGGCGATGCTGACAGGACCGCCGCAAAGAGCGCTAACTGTGCGTGGGCCGACCCCGGCACTTCAGGAAACGTTAGCGCCACCTAGTTTTGCCGAGGTGCTTGCACTGCTCCGTGTGGGCCTTTTGTCGGTAAGCTTTTTGAGGGCGGCACCGCGCGCCGCATCAATACCGTTTGGAAAGCCGCTGCGGTCACCGTAATCGCGGGCTTTTCCCCGGTCAGTGGTGTGCCGTGCTGTGGTGGCGCCAGTTGCAATTATGTCGAGAAACGTGACGCCGGCGACCATGAACAATGCCAACGCTGCATTGTCCCGCTTGCGGTTGTCGGGTCGCATGGCTGTTGCCAAAGTGGCAATATCGAGTGCGTCACCCGCAATCCGACTGGTAAGCCCCGCCTTTTGGTCAACCGACAGCGTCATGAAACCGGATGTGATCTCCCGCACTCCGAAGGCGCGCACCAGACTTTCTTGGCCGCGCATACCGAGCGCACTAGTAATTTTTTGGGCGGTAAGCAACTCGACGATCCCGAGACCGATACTGAACCAACCGAGGTTGCGCGCCAGACGATCGGAAGACCTGAGCGAGCTTGGTCCGGACTGGATGACTTTCGGATCGCTTTCTGAGCGAGTCCAGTTGCCGAGAAACGTCATTTGGAAACTCCCTATGGTTTGAGAACAACCTTGATGCAGCTGTCCTGCTTGTCGCGAAATACCTTGTACATTTCTGGTCCCTCTTCGAGGCCAACAGTGTGGGTGATCACGAACGATGGGTCGATCTGACCTTCCTCGATGCGGCGCAGCAGATCATCGGTCCACCGGCGCACGTGGGTCTGCCCCATCCGGAAGGTGAGGCCCTTGTTCATGGCCTGACCCATCGGGATTTTGTCGACTAGACCGCTATAGACCCCGGGAATGGAAATGATCCCGCCAGGCCTGCAGACATAGATCATTTCGCGCAGGACATGCGGACGGTCGTTCTCCAGCATCACAACCTGCTTTGCGCGGTCCAACAGTGTATCCGGCTGGCCTATTGAAACGTGGCTTTCCAGCCCAACCGCGTCGATGCATTTTTCGGGGCCTTTTCCATCCGTCAGGTCGTTGAGACGTTCGATGACGCTCTCGTCATTGAAGTTGATGGTGGTCGCGCCGCCAGCTTCAGCCATAGAAAGACGTTCCCAAATGCAATCGATGGCAATCACCTGCTTGGCTCCCAGAAGTACGGCACTGCGAATCGTCATTTGGCCGACAGGGCCGCAGCCCCAGACGACGACGGTGTCGGTTGGCTCGATGTCGCACTGGGCAGCCGCCTGCCAGCCCGTCGGCAATATGTCACCAAGAAAAAGGACCTGCTCATCCGTCAGACCGTCGGGAACCCTGATATGTGTTTTGTCCGCAAAGGGTACCCTCAAGTATTCGGCCTGACCGCCTGGATAACCCCCGGTAAGATGAGTGTAGCCGAACAGCCCCGCGGTGGTGTGGCCGAACGCCTTATCCGCCATCTCCTTGTTGCGATTCGTCCGCTCACAGACGGAGAAGTTGCCGCGTTTGCACTGGTCACATTCACCGCAGTTGATGGTAAAGGGAACGACGATTCGATCGCCCTTCTTAAGGCTCCCATTCACGTCAGAACCGGTCTCGACCACCTCGCCCATCATCTCGTGTCCCATGATGTCGCCGGGCTTCATAGCAGGAATGAAATTGTGGAATAGGTGAAGGTCTGAGCCGCAGATCGCGCAGCTCGTCACCTTGATGATGGCATCACGTGGATGTTCGATTTCGGGGTCCGATACGGTGTCGCACCGGATGTCTTCCTTGCCGTGCCAGACTAGCGCGCGCATTGCGTTCTCCTTCCGCTGTTGAGTCGATACCTGAGCCATGTGTCGTGTCGAGGCATGAACTTCCGGCTCATTGCTAAGGACCGCAAACTTCAGCGCTCTGCAGAAGTTCCCGGACCGAAGATCTTATTTTGGCCGGGCGTGATACTAAGATTTGCATACCTCACCCATCACAGGTTCGGCTGGACACATCAAATCGTTCAAGGGGGAGAACTCCTGATGTGTTCAAGTGTTGAGGCGCCATGAGTAGTTGGCTTCCTGGCAACGGGAACTTTGAGAAGTGGACAAGGTTCGAGGGCCAACCAACGGAGGCCCTTATGCACAAGAAATTCTTTGAAGCCCACGTGGTGTCAGCCGTAGCCACCGTCGCGACCTTGTCGTTGCCGCACTATGCCCATGCTTAGACCATGGAAAAGCTGACGAACAAGGCAAAGGAACTGGTGGCGCCGGTTGCCGGGAAAACAGATGACCGACTGGAGAAAGTCGCCACCTTCGACCATCAGGTCACGGGCGTTACCGTCTCGGAGGATGGCAGGATCTTCGTTAACTTTCCCCGGTGGTTGGAAGACGTTCCGGTCTCTGTCGCCGAAGTGATGACGGATGGCTCGATCAAGCCCTATCCCAACGATGAGTGGAATGCCTGGCGCAATGCGAAGATGTCGGAGATTTCACCCAAGGATCACTTCGTGACGGTGCAAAGCGTGATGGCCGATGGCAAGGGTTCGCTCTGGGTCGTTGACCCGGCAGCGCCTAACAGCGAAAAGACGGTCATAGACGGTCCGAAACTGGTTCGAATCGACCTGAAAGCCAACGCGGTCAAGCGCGTTTACCCGTTCGCGCGTGAGGTCGCCGGCCCGGCCAGCTACCTCAATGATGTCCGCATCGCTCCCGATGGTACTTTCGCCTATTTCACCGACTCCGGCTCACCTGGCGGTCTGGTGGTTCTCGATCTAATTTCCGGCAAGTCTTGGCGTGTCCTGAGCGATGATCCATCCACCCAGTTCGAAAAAGGCGTCGTAGTCCATATCGATGGCAAACCGCTTCGCCGACCCGACGGTCGCCAGCCGCTTTTCAATGCTGACAGCATCGCGCTTTCGAAGGATGGGAAAACCCTTTACTGGAAAGCCCTGACCGGAAAAACGATGTATCGGATTTCAACGGAGGCATTGCAGAAGGCGGGCCAGGATCCGTCTGCGGCGAAAGCGGAAAAGTACGCTGACACGGAACCGTCCGACGGGTTGTGGATGGATGACCAGAACCGCATTTACCTCAGCACGATGCAAAACGACGGCGTCAAAATTTTGGGTCCCGACGGAGAAGTCGCGCCTCTCCTTCAAGACAGTCGGCTGCGATGGCCGGATACGTTCGCGCAGGGACCCGACGGCACAATGTACATAACGGCATCGCATATCCAGGACTCGCCCTGGTTCAATCAAGGTTGGACGGATGATTCTTTTACGCTGTTTAAGTTCGCGCCGCCGAAATAATCACGTGCCACGAAAGCATGGCGACGAGTGCCTTCAGGAACTGCGGTGGCTCTCTGAACCGGCGCGACCTCGACGAAGCCAAAACCGATCTTTCTGCCTTTCTCGCCAAGTGGTCGGCACGCATCCGCGCTTGACCAGCTGGGTCGATGAGACAATCGAACAAACACTGACCTTCTTCCGATAGCCCCGCCAGCATCACAAGCACTTGAAATCGACCAACATGCCTGAACGCCTCACCGAGGAAATCGGCCGCATGACCTATGTCGCGCGCATCTTTCCAAACGCAGAGAGCTGCTTGCGCCTCGTCAGAGCGCTCGCAGTTGAAACCCACGAAGACTGGATGGAGGCCATCCGCTACAGCAACATGGACGATCTACGAGAGCACAAAAAACTCGCTATGCGCCAAGCCGCATGACCGCCCAATTTGCTGATGGGATGGATGCCAACCTCCTCGACGGCATCGCAATGTGCCAAGTTTGTGTTCCTAGCGCGACTTAAGGGCAGGTTGAGATCAATGAAAACGGTCACTATCATCGGAGTCGATCTTGCAAAGAACGTCTTTCAACTGCATGGAGCCACAGAGAGCGGATCGACCGCGTTCCGCAGGAAGCTGTCTCGCTTGCAATTTAGCAGGTTTATGGCGAGCCATCTGCCGTGTGTCGTGGCGATGGAAGCTTGCGGTAGCTCCCACTACTGGGCCCGTCGGCTTCTCGACGATTACAAACAATGCCAGGTGTGGGCCCTATTACCGCCTTGGCCGTCGAAACCTTCGCACCCCCGATGCAGACCTTCAAGTGCGGTCGCGATTTCGCCGCTTGGCTCGGATTGGTTCCTCGACAGAAATCGACTGGCGGCAAGCAACGATTTGGGAGGGTATCGAAGATGGGCCAGCGCGACATTCGGCGGCTGCTCATTATTGGCGCCATGGCGGTGGTTAGATGGGCATCTAGTCGGGGTGCGCCCCTCGGCTCCTGGCTCGCCCGCGTATTGGCTAGAAAACCGCGTATGCTGGTGGCAATCGCGCTGGCTAACAAGATGGCCCGTGGCATCTGGGCCATGCTGACTAAACAGGAAAATTACCGGGATCCGGCGACGGTGCCTGCATAATCCGTAGCGCATTCGAGACCGGAATGTCGGGGACGTAAGGAAGGCACGAAGAGCATGGGCAAATGATCGATTAGATCGGGATCAGGAAAGCCAGAGTCAAGTTGAGAGCCAGGCAAGCTCGCTTTGCTGATTTGGACCTGATCGGCGTATCACCATACCGGCCCGCGGCATTTGCAAGGCGCAAACAGAGGTCTGACACATGACCGCACTCGATCAACTGTTCATTGCCTCACATTCTTCCTTGCTAAACGGTTGGCATCCACACATGAACTTGACGCACATAACCCACATGACCATACCGCCCAATCCGAAGGCTCGGCATTAACAGTCGGCTTGTGTCCTTGGCCCGTTGTGGGATTGCGACGAGCTTTCGAGGGAGTTAATCGTCGCCCACAGCAGTTTGCGGGCTCCGGCGGCTCGGTCAGGATCGCCATGGCAGGAAGCCATGCATGGTCACCAGATAGCCGGCGGTGGCGGAGCTAGCTGTGATGACCATCCCCCACAGCATGTCAATGAGACTAACTCCCAGCGACCATCCCTTCAGTGTCGCGAGATTCGTCATGTCGTAAGTGCCGAAGGCGACGAGGCCGAGGATGGCGCCGGAGAGGAGTGCGGTGCTCCAGCTTTCGGCGTTCAGGGCCGGAGCAACGGCAAAATACACGATGCCCGCCACGTAGAGCAGATAGAAGGCCGCGGCAGCGGCAAAATTCGGATGCACCAGCAGAAGCTCACCGATACGGCTTCGATAGAACGCCGGCGAGATACGCGTCAGCCAGAGGACGTCGAGGCCGAGAAAGACAAGCGCTGTTGCAATGTATGAGATCAGGTTCATCATTCCGTTGTGCGCCCTCCAAGCTTCGATCATATGCCGAGTACCGGCTGGACCAATCGTACAAGCCAGCTTCTGAACTTCAGTGGCGCGTCAGTAACGGCCAGGCAGATGCAATCTTCATCAGGGGTTGCTACGGGCTGGTGCTGTACGCTGGTGTCAGCCTCCTCAAGGTCGCCGCGAGCGAACAGTTCCTCGCCGTCGTGGAAGCTGCCACCAAGGACAAGCGTGAGTTCGCGGCCGCCGTGGCCGTGCTCCGGCACTGCCTTGCCGGCCGGTATCCGCAGGAGCCGAACCATCGTCGTTCCGTCGTCGGTCGCGATGGGAATGTGGTAGGCACCGCGCCCGAGAGATTTCCACTTCAGATTTTTGACATCATCCCCGACATAGGAGCGAAGCGGTTCAGGCAGGACCGGCGACGCGACGCGGCCCGAAGCAGCCGGACCTGCTCCCGAAGCAGCGGGCAGGACCGGCGCACGCCCGGCAAGGATGCGCTGCCGCAACCGGTTGAAGGATATCGCCACCGGTTCTGGAGTAATCTCCTCGAGCAACTGCCCCGCAGCCTCCTCCATCAGCGAAAGCCCTTTGCGGCAATCAGGGCAGAGCGCCAGATGCGTTGCGACGGCGAGCCGCCAACCATCCTCAAGCGTGCCGGCAGCGTAGTCAATCAACAGTTCGTCGCTGACATGGTGACGGATTGTCATTGTCCGTCCTCCAGTGCGGCGCGCAGCTTGAAGAAGGCGAGCCGGATACGGGACTTTACCGTGCCGAGCGGCAGATTGAGCTTTTCGGCGATCGAGGTATGCGAGCAATCGTTGAAAAAGGAAAGACGAAGCAGCTCGAGTTGCTCCTGCGGCAGAACCGCCATGGCACTGCGCAGCCGCTCGGCCTCCTGCAATTCCTCGAATACGGCATCCGCCGGCGGGCTCTCGTCCGGGACGAAAGCGGGGTCGTTCGGATCGAAATCCAGCCGACGGTTCTTGCGGTAGGTATCGATCCGCAGGTTGCGGGCGATGGTAAAGATCCAATTCGAGACGTTTCCTCGGCCCGGCTCGAACTGGGCGGCCTTGTTCCAGACCGCAATCATAGTTTCCTGCATCAGTTCCTCGGCAATGCCGCTGTCTCGGGCGAGGTGGGCCATGTAAGCCTTCACCCGTGGGCCATAGTGGCGAAAGAGGACCTCAAAGGCCTCCATGTCCCGATCGCGCCCTACGGCTTCGAGCAGCGCGCGGGCTTCTTCCGGTGTCATGTCCCTGGCGGCCTCGCTCATACGTCCACGTTTCATGTTGACCACAAGCCCAGGAGCGCAATCACGCCAGGGCCGGGGGATCGGTGTATCGGGGCACACGGGCGCCGGTATGGAGATTGCGATCGTCATGCAGGCCGGTACGGCGTCAACTGTGTGCCGGATCACCATTGTTCAAAAATCTGCGCCGCTATCAATCCGGTTGTACGTTTCCTTCGTATCCCCAAGCGAAACTGTTGCTGCTGGAAGGGGATGTCATGCGCGATGACCGCGATCTCGGCGAAGTTCCACGCCAACGTCGTGTGGCCGTGATCGGTGCCGGAATTTCCGGGATGTCGGCTGCCTGGCTCATCGGTCGCACCATGGACGTCGTGCTATATGAGGCGTCGGGCAGGCCTGGCGGCCATGCGAACACGGTATCGGCGCCTTCACGATGCGGCCCGGTCCCGGTCGATACCGGCTTTATTGTCTACAACGACCGTAACTATCCGAACCTCGTCGCCCTGTTCGAACATCTGCATGTGCCTACCCAGGGCTCGGACATGTCGTTTGCAGCATCGCTCGATGGCGGCGCGTTCGAATACTCAGGTTCCGGGATCGGTGGCTTGCTCGGCCAGCCCGGCAACGTTTTGCGGCCGCGCTTCTGGCGCATGTTGTCCGACACGCTGCGCTTCTACAAAGAGGCTCCGGCTGTGCTCGATCGCGAGGATCTGGCATCGAAGACGCTAGGTCAGTACCTCGACGAAAACTACTACAGTTCAGCCTTCGTCACCGATCACCTGCTGCCAATGGGGGCGGCGATCTGGTCGACGACGGCGAGAAGGATGCGCGACTATCCCCTCCATGCGTTCATCCGCTTCTTCGAAAGCCATGGTTTGCTGGCCCTTTCCGACCGACCTCGCTGGCGCACAGTGACCGGGGGCAGCCGCGAGTATGTCAAGCGGCTGCTTGCGGACTTCTCCGGCGAGATCCGCCTGAATAGCGCCGTCCGCGCGGTCCGGCGCGTCGTGGGCGGTGTCTCGGTCACCGACTGGCGCGGCAACCGCGACATATTCACCGACGTCGTGATCGCAACCCATGCCGACCGCGCCCTTGCCATGCTCGCCGATCCCGACGAGCGGGAACGAGATCTGCTGGGAGCGATCGGCTATTCGGACAACACCGCCGTCCTGCACACCGACGAGCGGCTGATGCCGAGGCGCCGAAGAGTCTGGTCGAGCTGGAACTACATCGGTGAGCGCGAACGGGACGGCGAACGTCCGCTCTGCGTTACTTATTGGATGAACCGGCTTCAGGGCATCGATCCGGCCACGCCCCTGTTCGTCACCCTCAATCCCCACCGCGAAATCCCCGAGGAACGGATCATCGCCGAGGTCGACTACGACCACCCCCTGTTCGACCCGGCGGGGCTTGCTGCGCAGAAGGAGCTCTGGCGCCTGCAAGGGCGCCGTGGCGTATGGTTCTGCGGCGCCCATTTCGGCAGCGGCTTCCATGAGGACGGCCTGCAATCAGGGCTTTCGGTCGCCGAGGCGATAAGCGACCAGCGTCGACCCTGGGCCGTCGACGCCGAAAGCGGCCACGTTCCTTCCACTGCCAGCCTTGCGGTGGCGCAATGACAAGCGGTTCTGCCCTCTATGTCGGCGAAGTCATACATGCGCGACACCGCCCGCGCCGCCACCGGCTGCGCTATCGCGTGTTTTCCATGCTGCTGGATCTCGACGAGCTGCCAGCGTTGGATCACAGTCTTTGGCTCTTCGGGCACAATCGATGGGCAGTATATTCCTTCCAGGAAGCCGACCATGGGGAAGGAATGTCCGGCGGACTACGCGCCTGGGTCGAGCGCCAGCTCATCGACGCCGGCGTCACTGTCGACGGCATCCGCATCCGCCTGCTCTGCTATCCACGCATCTTTGGCTACGTGTTCAATCCGCTGACGGTCTATTTCTGCGGTGGGCAGGACGGTGCGGTGCGGGCTGTCCTTTACGAGGTCTGCAACACCTATCTGGAGCGGCATACATATGTGATCCCGGTCGCAACCGACCTTGGCGCCATCCGGCAGTCCTGCGCCAAGAAACTGTACGTCTCCCCCTTTGTGCCGATGGATTGTCGCTATGAATTCCGCATAGCGCCGCCGGACAAGCGCGTGGTGATTGCGATCAATGAGTACGACGATGAGGGACCGCTACTCGTTGCAACCTTCTCCGGGAAGCGGATCGAAATATCCGATCGCCGGCTGCTTTCCATGCTTTTCAAGTATCCGCTGATGACACTGAAGGTCATGGGCGGGATCCATTGGGAGGCGTTGTGGCTCTGGATGAGAGGTGTTCCTGTCCATCGGCATCGACCCGCCGGCATTCCCGTCGCCACTACCATCGTTTCCCGCCATCCATCGGAAGAACCTCCGAATGAGCCAGTCTGAACAAGACGCCCCGGCTTTCCTGGCGCCGCGCCGGCCGCTCTGGAAGCAGCTTGTGTGCCGTTGGGCCGAACGTATCGAGCGCGGGCGCATTCTGATACAGTTTCCCTGCGGCGGGGAGTGTGTGGGGGTTGGAGAGAAGGCCGGCCCCTCCGCTGTCATCCGGTTCAACAATGCGCGACCGTTCTGGCGTTTGTTAACAGGCGGCAGCCTTGGTTTCTCGCGCGCCTATCTGCACGGCGACTGGGATTCGCCGGACCTGGGTGCGGTCATGGAACTGGCGATCGCCAATGAACTGGCGTTGCGGCCGGTCCTTGCGTCCTCGCCGCTGATCGGCAAGCTTGCCTATCTTCGGCATCGACTTCGGCGAAACTCCCGCGCGGGCAGCCGTCGCAACATTGCCTTCCACTACGATCTCGGCAACGCGTTTTACGGCGCCTGGCTCGACGAGACGATGACCTATTCGGCCGCCGTTTTCGAGCATGAGGGGCAGCTGCTGCACGAGGCCCAACGGGCGAAGTACGACCGGATCCTGAAGGCGCTTCAAATCGGTCCGGAGGACCACGTGCTCGAGATCGGCTGCGGCTGGGGCGGGTTCATGGAACATTCGGCGTCGCACACCGGTTGCCGTATTACCGGACTGACGCTGTCAGCGGAGCAGGCGCTATATGCGCGGGAGCGACTGAAGGCTGCGGGTCTCTCCAACCGCACGGAGGTGCGGCTGCAGGACTATCGCGATTGCGAGGGACACTTCACCAAGGTCGTCTCGATCGAGATGTTCGAAGCGGTTGGCGAGGAGAACTGGCGGCTCTACTTCGATCGCCTGCGTCAATTGCTGGCGCCGGGCGGCCAAGCGGTGATCCAGGTCATCACCATCAACGAGACTCGCTTCGAGCACTACCGGCGCAATGCCGATTTCATCCAGACCTACATCTTCCCCGGCGGCATGCTGCCGTCAGCGACAATCTTCGGGGAACGGGCTGTCGCGTCCGCTCTGACGGTTATCGATTCATTCTCCTTCGGTCGCGACTATGAGAAGACGCTTTTGCACTGGGAGCGCGCATTCGTCGAGAACTGGAGCGTGATACGGCCGCTCGGCTTCGACGAACGCTTCTTTCGGATGTGGCGGTACTATCTGCACTATTGCGCGGCAGGATTTCGTACCGGCAGACTCGGGGTGTATCAGTTCCGCCTGGGAAGGCCGTAACCTCACGCGTCGTTGCGCAGCATGCGCCGGGTGAGCGCGAAGCGCAGGCGCGGAGGCAGCACTTTCAACACCTTCATCGCTATCTTCATCGTCCACGGAAAGACTATTTCGAAGCGTTCCTTGTCGAGGCCCCGCAGGATGTGGTCGGCCGCTTCCTCCGACGAGATCAGGAAAGGCATGGGAAAGTCGTTCCTTTGTGTCAGGGGCGTGTCGACGAAGCCGGGGTTGATTACGGTCATCCTAACACCGTGACGCTCGAGTTCTGGATAGAGCGCTTCGCACATGTTGATCAGCGCCGCCTTGGTGGCGCCGTAGCCAGCCGCACCGGGAAGGCCGGTGTAGCCTGCGACCGACGCTATGACGGCGATCTGCCCGCATCGGCGTGCCAACATCTGTGGCATCGTCGGTTCCAGGCAGTTGACAGTACCCATGATGTTGAGCCAGATCATTTCACCGATCTCTCCGGCGTCGAAACTTGCGAGGGTCTCGCGCCGGTAGGTTCCCGCACCGAAGATGGCGAGGGAGACCGGTGCCAGATTTGCCTCGATTGCGGCGAGAGCGGCAGTGGTTGCCTTGCGGTCGGTGACATCGAGCGGGTAGGGGTAGATAAAGCCCGGCAGCTCCGCCGCGAGGTTTTCGAGTGCGGCCGTGCTGCGGGCACTCGCAGCGACCGTCCACCCGTTCTGCGCCAGCCTAACGGCAAGGGACCGGCCAATGCCCGAGCTTGCCCCAGTAATCCAGGCCACCTTGCGTGGGATGTCCTTCCGGTCCGGTTTGTTGTTGCTAACCAAATTTAACCTCAGGTTTATGTGGAGCCTCCCCGATTACGGAGCCTGAGACGTTTCGGATCAGTCGGGTTCGCTTTCTGCTTGCCTCTTTTCACGTCCCGCGAAGTAGCTCGTCGTGCGCCAACCTATCGATCGGAAAGCACGAGCTACCGCAGGCTCAGGCGATGCGCAGCATTGAGCACAAGGTGCGCGGTACAGCATTGGCAAACCCATTGAACAGGGAACCCGCGCAGGGGAACATTTCTTGCCTTCACGTTTGAGGCTGCGTACCATTAGATCAAAAACGATTTGTTTCCGCCCCGCGAGCGAGCCTCTATTCGTTCTAGCAGCAGTCGCTACAGGTTATGTTACGACACTGTCGGCTTGAGACGAGACGCGGTACCCCTGGAATTTGGTCCTGAGCGTGTGGTCGACTGTCGCGAATTGACTACTTGATAGCTCATAAGCATGATGGATGCGATCTGCTGGAGGTGGAGCAATGCGGTCTATACGCGATATGTTGTCCAGTTCCGACGTTCCTCAGTCCGTGATCAAGGGTGTGGCTGTAGTAGGCGGATGTATCGCGTTAGCGACATTGGTTCGTGCAGCAATTGATCCTATTGTGACCGGAGTTCCCTTCATTACGTTCTTCCCGGCAGTCGTCCTCGCAGCGTATCTGGCTGGTCCCATTGCAGGCGTCGTGACGATGGCGATCGGTGGTGTGATCGCGGCATTTTTTTGGATTCCGCCGTTCCATTCATTGGCGCTTACGGCTGACGCCTGGTTCACCGTGTCCATCTATGCGTTCTTATGTGCCCTGCTTGTCTTTCTGATCCATCGTCTGCGGGTAACGGCGCGGCGAGCAAGGGTTGCGGAGAAGACCGCCCAGCTTTACGCGCGCGAAATGGCTCACCGGACCGCAAATCTGGTTACCCTTGTGCAGGCGGTGGCATCTATGACCTTCAGGAATGAAGGCTCCAACGAAGACCCGCGCCAAGTGTTCGATGCGCGTTTGACGGCGCTAGGACGGGCATTAACGGCACCATTGAGTGAGGATGGCGGTCAGGATGTGCTGACCATGATCAGATCTGTGCTCGCCCCCTTTGGAGACAGGATCTACGTTGCAGGGCAGTCAGTGGCCGTAGCGCCTGAGGTTTCTGCGCGGCTGTCGCTTGTATTTCATGAATTGGGGACCAATGCGCTGAAATATGGGGCACTAAGTGTCAGTTCGGGGAGCGTGAGCGTCGTGTCCTCTTTGAAGGACGATGCACTTGCGCTTGATTGGTGGGAAAGCGGCGGCCCGGTTGTGGAATCACAGCCCAAACGTAGAGGCTTCGGCAGTCGTCTCCTTCAAAGAGCACTTTCTAGTGACGCCGGATCTATTGAAATTGTCTTCGACGCTGCTGGAGCGAAAGCGCATATTACGATCAAGAAGTGCAAGCCCGTGGGCCGGGACGCTACGACTGCCACGATGAAGCCTACTGCCGGACGGCCGGGCTTACCCGGTCAGGCTTTCCAGTCGAACTCTTAGAGCGGACAAACCGATCGACAAGGACAGAACTAAGATTGCTCTTACGTCGGCGGCGATCCGCTGACATCAGGCTGAAGTCCTATCGGGTGACCACTCGAAACTCGCGGTTCTGCGATGCCGTTGTTGAAAGCGAGGCCAGTATGAACGGCACCAATGGTTTAAATCTCTTCGCAAAATTTACCACGGCGGTGGCCGACTGGTCAGGCGGCCGGCGACCTTCGTTCTAGCGGTAGCGCTGGTTGGGATTTGGGCGATTACAGGTCCACTCTTCGATCTTCGCGAAACGTGGCAACTCGTCATCAAACCTGTACCACCATAATCGCCTTTCTCATGGTCTTCGTCCTACAAAATTCCCAAAACCGTGACGGCAAGGCGCTGCAAGCGAAGCTCGACGAACTTATCCTCACGTAGCAGGCGCAGAACAAATTCGTTGACATCGAAAAGCTTGACGAGCAGCAGCTTCGAGAAACGAGCCAGAAACTGGCGGAGAAGGCCGCATGCGTCGAGGAAGCAGCTGATGGCATGATCGGTCAACTTCGTTAGGCACCCCTGTGACGTTCATCTGCAAGACGTGACAGTTCTTCCAATTCGAGACGCTCTATTCCAATCATATGGTCGCCAGCATCGCTCGCTCGTATGAGCTCGTCGACTTTCACCTGAAGCGCGGCCATATCCCGGTTCTGGGAGTGCTGCATGATTAGCAATAGAAGCAGTGTGACGACAGTTCCGAGCATGTTGGAAAGCAAAAACCACTGCTTCGGAAGTCCCCAAGCAAATCCCAAACTGATCCAAGCGATCACAACGCCGAGGGCCGTTGCTAGGACGAAGCTATGACCTGCTAGCCATGCGACGGTTTCAGACAGGACGAGAAAGATACGACCGCTTTTCATGGGTCAGAAATGGCTGAAATGAGCAGTGGTTCCGTGGAGGTAGGGTCCGCGCACCTTTCCAGTAAAGCATAGGAGCATTGCTTCTCGTATACAAAAGGCCGACCGCCATGGCTTGCAACCTGTGGGACCGCTGCAGGTAAAGGTAAATGGGAAAGGTTCCCAGGCGCCCAAGTTCACGCGCTGCCGAGGAGGTTGAATGACAATCTAATATCCATGGAGGCTGTCTGTTACGGCAACTGCGACGAATCTTGCAAACCATTCTCGTCGTTGAGGGAGCAGAGGTCTTAAACTCGGGCCCAAACGCTCCCACTGTTGGAAACGGCGGTTTCTTCAGCAGCCGACCTAGATCTTAACCCGCGCGCGGTGGCGTCGCTTTGAGGTTCCTGATGGAGCGAGCTGTACCGTTCGGTTACTTATAATACTAATGCGGACGGTAACAATTTCGTATGTAATTATCTGCATGTTAAAGTAACGGCGATCACCAAACGGACATGAGGTCCCTGATGACTACGCTTACGAAAGATGAGTTCCAGATACTCTCTCGTGCTGTCGTTCTTTGGTATCGTTTCTATGGCTTGTCGCCGGTTGAGTATCGATCTGCAATATTATGCAGGGAAGCAGTCGATCTTTATCGGGAAGGAACCACAACTTCAGAAGCTGTTGCGGATGAACTCATCGCCAGGTATAGCGCCGAAAGCTTCCCGCTCAGGAAGTCGTCAGGCGCACGGGACGGCATCGAGGTGTCGTCACAAAGAGCGAAGAGCGCTGATCAAACGACCGAGATCAGTTGGCTTTCCCAGCGTCGGTACATCCCTTAAAGTGGGATGCCGTTCAAGCTCGGATTCGTGCAAGGCACTGGTGAGGACGAAAGGCACCTTCATCGACGTCAAAAGATTGGCGACAGGTGTCACCATCTCGTTTTCAAGAGTGACATCAAGAACAGCCGCAAAAGGACGTTGATCGTTTATGATGCGAAGGGCGTCATCGACAGTCGACACCGGTCCGAGCACCGCGAAGCCGCCCTCGGTCAAAGCGCGCTTCACCTCCATCGCGATGAAGTATTCATCCTCGACGATAAGGACTGTGTTGCTATCTGCTTCAGCATTAGAACGTGTGCTCATTACTGCAACCTTCAAATCGGGAGACTGAACATGGCGGTAAAACCTTCAGCCCCGAAGTTAAGTTGCACCGTCCCGCCAAGATGCGCGGACATTCCTTCTATCAGTTCTCGTCCGTACCCTCTGTGTATCGGCGGCGTGATTGTCGGTCCGTCCGTCTCGCGCCATTCGCATTTCAGGTATGTTCGGCCTTGCGGAACTCTTTCCAAAGACCAGTTTATGTTCACTCTCCCGGTGCGGCTCGCCAACGCTCCGTGTTTCGCTGAATTGGTGGCCAGTTCATGAAATATCATGGTGATTGACAGAACCTTCGAGGCTTTGATTTCGATGGCGGGCCCCTGGAAGCTAACTCGATTTTCTGTCGGTTCTCCAATAGTCTGCCTGAGAAGCGTTTCGAAATCAGTCGAAATGACAGTCGCGGCTATCTCCTGAGCGCGGAGGGTCACTTCAAGCCGCGCTAAAAAGCTATCGCGGTATTGGACGCCGGTGCGACCCTCTGCCTCGGTATCACTGGCTAGAGCCCTGACTATCGCGAACAGGTTCTTCATTCGATGCCGCATTTCCGAGATAATGAAATCTTTCTCTGCATCGTGGCGCTGCTGTTCCGTGACATCATCGAAGCTGACAAGGATACTCATGCTATTATCGTCTGGGTGAGCAAGCCGCCGTGCATCGATGAGGAATGTTCTCTTTCCGATTGTCGGGAAGTCATGCTTCACTTCGAAGCCGATAACCGCTGCGGCTCTAGGGATGACCTGGGAGACAAGCTGCCGAAGTTCCGGAATGTCCCATTGCCCGTTGCCGAGCTGGAAGAACGTTGCCCCAACGATGTCATCGCTAACGACCCTGAACTTTTCGAGAAAGGCATGGTTTGCGGTCGTGACACACATTGTTTGGTCAAGAACTACCACGGGCTGGGTCATCGTATTAACAATGCCCTGCGCCTGGACGTGTCCAGCCCTTAGCAAGCGGTAGAGGTCTTCCAGCATCATTTGGCAACTTTCCACCAGCGAACGGCAATGATGATAGCTAAATAATGCAGCGGACTGGCTCAGCAAGTCCAGTTAGCAAAGAGGATGTTCGGCGAATGCTGGCCTGGATGGCCGCCCTTCGCCGGGCCGGCCGATGCGGAAAGCGCCTATGTTGCGGCTTTCTTCAGAGACGCCCATCAGATGTCTTCAGTCGTCCGAGACCACCCCCTTCTCGGGCCGTTACAGAAGGCGGTGGGAAAATATAAGGCGACCCTTGTGCGATCCCTGAACCCGACCGCAGCAGACTCATTTGCGAGGCGCGAACATAATCCGAACTATGGCGAGACCCGGCTCTGATGGCGAAATCCGGGCGGGTCCTGGTCGCGGCGCAGTCGGCTCGGGAATACGACATTACTGGCTTCGACGGCTACAGACTTATCCCCTTAACAGCGACGGATTTTGGGAAAAGCTGAGCGTTGTAAGTGTCTAAATAGTGAATTGTCATCGGTGATTGGGCACGGCATCTTCGCTCTGAAACCGAGGTCCGTATGTGACAGTGGGCAGAAGGTGCGCAAAATCATCATGACAATCGTGGTAATAAGTAACCGCGATACTCATGACAAGCATTTCGTATCGCCGCCACGGCCGACCTTCGGCCTCTACGCGCGCTTGATTCCGCAGTGAGCAGCACCAGGGCCCGGGTTCCGGGCTTCGAATACAGCAGGCATCCAACAATGCCGCATGTTGGTCGACGCGATCGGGACAGAACGGTGGTTGAGGCCAGATGGAACGGCTTGGATCAAGCCGGAACTTTCATACGACCGCATGGTGACAGAATGTTTCCTGCTCGATGGCCGCGATTTGGGGGCGGAGCTGGTTCGTAGTAGCCTAGCTCTGGACTGGCCCCAGTTCTTCGACGGCAAGTACAGGCGCTTGGAGCCCGAAGACGCCCAACGTAAGCTGTGGCGCGCTCATGCTCGTCAACGCGGCATGCTTTCGAACTCAGGACGATGGTTAGTAATCGACCAATCTCAGATCGAGCGCATGCCGTCGGGCGGGTCGCGGCAGTCTTAATACGGTTATCAGCGGCGCGATTGGATTCTTGCTTCAGACCAGCGTGGACAGACAGCGCTTCTTCAAGTCCGAAAGCACGAACCCGCCTCGGTCGCGCGGCCTGGGCAAGCCGACTTCGAAAACGTCCCGGATTCTTCCGGGATTGGGCTCCATGACCAAAACCCGGTCGGCAAGGTAAAGAGCCTCCTCGACGTCGTGGGTCACGATGACGATCGAGACGCGGTTTCTCTCCCAGATAGTTAGCAGTTCGTCCTGGAGGCGCATCCTCAGAATCGAGTCCAGCGCGCCGAACGGCTCGTCCATGAGGAGGATGTCAGGTTCTTGTGCAAGGGCCCTGGCGATCGCGGCGCGTTGGGCCATGCCGCCCGAGAGCTGTCTTGGATACGCTCTGGCGTAATCGCCAAGCCCGACGAGATCGAGGTAGTACCGTACCCGCTGGCGTCTGGCCGACGCGGAAAGATTGGTGTTGTCAAAGGCAAGGCCGATGTTGCTCTCGACCGTCAGCCACGGATATAAACGGTGATCCTGGAAGACCATACCCACCTTTGCGGAAGCAGAACCGTCCGGACCGCCGCGTATGATGGAGCCGCGGTAAGCGTCATCGAGGCCGACAATCAGCCTGAGCAGCGTGGATTTTCCACATCCCGAAGCCCCGACGATGGCGACGATTTCGTTGTGCCGGACCTGAAAGCTGACGTCCTTCAGCACCGGACGCGACGCGCCCTCCAGGACGTAGGACTTGCTCACATGCTCTATGGAAAGGGCGTTTATCATATTTCTCGGTTCCAGGGAGACAGTTTCGAAGTGGCGAGGCGGATGGCAGCGGCGAGAAGCACCCCGCCTGCGGCCAGGGCGAAGACCCCGATGATCACGATGTCCATGCGGAATTGATCGCGGGCGCTTGCGATATAGCTCCCAAGGCCTCGACCATTTCCGATCGCATACTCCGCTCCTATGGTGCCGATCCAGGCAGACAGCGCGGCTATCTGCAGGCCTACGTAGATGTTCGGTAGGGCGGCGGGAAGATAGAGGCGGAGGATGCGGGTCGTCGGGCGAAGAGCCAGCGTCTCAGCAACTTCGGCCAACGGCCTGGGAACCTGTCGGATACCTTGCTCGGTCGCCAGGAAGAGTGGGAAGAATGCCGATAGGGCCGTGAACACGAGCTTCGTGCCTTCTCCGTTGCCGAACCACGCGGTGAGCAGCGGTATCCAGGCGAACAATGCGACCTGGCGAACCGTGTGAATTGTCGGAGCAAGTCCAAGACCGGCGGCCCGGTACATGCCGGCGACGTAGCCAAGAATAAGGCCAGCCACGCCTCCGAGGAGGCCGCCCGCGAAAACCCGTAGGATGCTCGCCAAAAGCGCCCCCCACAGTTCGCGACCTGAAGCGTCCAGGAAAGGTGTCTGGATTACCTGCCATGGACTCACTGCCATAGGCCCGGAGAGGAGGTCCGTGGAAGAGGCAAGCCACCATATCGCCGCCGCGATTATGGGCACGACCGCACCACGTGGAAATCTTGTTCGGAGAAGAGGTTCAGCCATTTGCGGCACTCCGCTTGCATATGAGGGCCTCAGCCCGCTTGAGGAGGATGTCCAACACGAAGCCGACGACGCCGACGACGATCATGCCGACAATGACGATATCGAGTTGGAAGAGGGTGCGGCCCCAGGCCATCATATAGCCCAGGCCGTCGGTGCCTGCGAGCATTTCGACGACGATAAGCGATATGAACGCCTGGCTGAGCGAAAGCCGGACGCCGCTCGCGATGAACGGAGCCATCGCCGGGATAGTCAGCTTGAGGAACCGGGTTCGTTTACGAAGGCCC
>Ga0102593_1000379_pt1 | contig 86731 bp, 88 predicted proteins | sample AraplaCol_mMS_r2_2_FD_76862 | JGI IMG/M metagenome (GOLD analysis project Ga0102593, IMG submission 76862) | Arabidopsis root microbial communities from North Carolina, USA - plate scrape MF_Col_mMS_r2 (SPADES assembly) (version 2) | ecosystem: Host-associated > Plants > Roots > Endosphere...
CAATTTTAGTTTCTTTACTCTTTCCGTCTACTCTTATTTTTCTTTCTACACTTCCCTCGAAGAAGTTACCTGTTGCTCACCTGGAGCTTTTCCCTTCTCAGCACGGTCTTCGTTGGGCCTTGAGAGGAACCTGATTCTGGAGGATAAAACAAATTTATTATACTTGTACAATAATAATCATCACACAATGACGGCAGCACCTCCAGTGCCACACTCTGTGCCCGACGGCGTGAATGGCGCAGGCCATTTGCGTTATCATCCCATCGCCATGAATCCTAACCCGCCTCATCCACAAATGCCACCTCCGGATCAACTGGTGCAAAATCATCATTTCCGTTACTTTCGACCACCGCAACCGTTGCACGATGGGCCAGGCCCTCAAGGCCCTCAAGGTCCGCCAGGACCCCCGCCAGTGCCACAGCATACTCCATCTTCTCTGGAACAGATTGAAAACCGCCTACGACAGTTGGAGCACGAGGAAATGAACCGAATGGCTACTCGTAGTCATATTTTAGCAGCTCGCAAAAGGGAGGATGAAGAGTTTCGCAGGTTAACAGAAAGTGCGGAGGCTGAGGAGGAGGTATGTTGAGAACTATACCCTCTGCATTACCCAGAAGTCAATACTTTCTTTCTTGTACCAGTATGCTGACAACACTTCCAGGATCTTCGAAGAGAGAGAAAAAGAATGAAGAGGGAATCAATGGGCTTAGGCCTTAATGCAGCCGCCGAATCGCCGCCGTTGCGTCCGACACCACCACGTCGTCTGTCCGAGACCAGTGCAGCGACTACGCTTGCATTCTTCAAGCAGCAGAGTCCTCCTGAGCCTCGTCAGGTCCCTCTTCCGCCTGCTTCGCAGACGCCAGGTCCCCCACCTAGCATGCCTCCTTCTCATCTTCCTCAACCTCCACCTCATCCTCAATCTCATCCCCATCCCCATCCTCATCATCCTCATACTCATCACGCTCCTCCTCCACCTCCACCACCACCCCATCAACAACTCCAACATCCACAGCCTATAGTTCCTCATGACTCCCTCAACAGCGTTGGCTCAATCCGCCGCAAGCAAAAATACACCATCAAGAATGTTGAGGCATGGGGCGAACGCCATGGCCGACCTGCCGCGCACGATCCATCCGGCCGGGCTCTATGGAAGCGTCCGTCAGATGGCAGCTTGGTCTATCTGACCTGTCCCATTTCAGGTTGCGGAAAGAGTGATTTCGTCACACTCCACGGATTTATGTGCCACTTGACGAAAAAGCACAAGGACCGCACATTGGGTAGTCAATCTCGAGCCCTGGAAATGTGCGGTATCGTTTACGACCCCAACTCTCCACTTCCGCCTGTAGCGGCCTCAAATCGGGGCTCAATGGAGGATAGTCCTGCTGCCATGGACCGTGACATCGACCCTGAGGAGGAATTGGAGTCCGAGTCTGATATGGACGAGTCCCACGATGAATACCGTGTTAAGACCGAGGTTACAGATCGCTCTATGCCTGAGAATGAGGAAATTTCTCCCCGTGAAGAACCATCTCCACTCACTAAACCCGTTCTTAACGGCTCGATTAAACAATCTATTCATTCCATTATTGACCGCACACCGGAAACTGAGCCCCGCGAGGCGCTTACTTCTCTGCCACCTTCCGAACCAACCTCTCAAGGTCCCACGCCTCTCTCTGAATCGACTATCCCTGCAAAACGAAAGTATGAAGTGCCGTCGCCTCGTGCATCTGAAAAGGAGAATACAGAGCCTAGCAAAGAGGAATATATCGCAGAGTGAAAAGAAAAAAGAAACACATAATCACCTCTCTATCTTAATATAGTCGGTTGAGCAAATCCACCGAGATGCCCTTTACCAAAGTTTTGTCTGATATGGAACCTTTTTTTGCATCTGTCATTTAATTTTTGAGCATTGTGCGGATTTTGTCTCGTCGACCTAGACATTCCTTTTTGCTTTTCTCAATACCCTTATGTTTATTGTCTGGGTGGATTGTTATATGTCGTCTATACTTTAATTATGCTGGTCATTATTGGTGATATATGGGGACCATAGTATAAATCAAGCATTCCCGATACGGGCTTCATATCATTCAAATTTAAGCTCTGAAATATCCCCGTGGAATAGTCGTGCATGTTAGCCCTTGAAGTAGGATATTCATGGATCAAACATTCTGGTTAACATGATTTACCTGGACCTACTTGGGTAGCTTTCAAGGGTGCTTCTTGTAGCCTAAGAGCAGTAAAGGCGAGTGCTCAGGTAAATTATAATGAACTGAGTGCTACATATGCAACTTCATAATAACCCAAAGAAGTTCTATACTTACCAAGTAGATAATGACCAGTGGAAGGAAATCCTGATAGGCAGGAGCCTATATTACATGTAGTCCTAACTAAGTGCCTCTACCGTATCCGAGTTCTACTACAAGACATCCATGGATCTATGTATGCTACTAACTAATACAGTTGTGTAGGACAACATTGCCAAATCTCAGTACTTCGATGCCAAGCTCAATGCTACTAGTAATAGCAGTTAATCAATGAAAGCCAAGCGAGCAGCCTGGGAGCACATAATACTCCCACGAGTATCTGCAATGGGTAATAGTATAACTCTATTTTCGCTGTCGCAGAGCAGAAGCCTGAACCTGGGCAATGGCTCTGTGAATATTCTATAATCTATACCCTACTATACAGTTCTATCAACATATACACTATTAATTCTTCCCCCGTGCCAATAAAAGATGCACGAGATACCCCGTCCCATTCTTAAGGCCTTCCCCCAGGACATCGTCACTCAACTTCCACACTCGAAACTCTCGCAGCGTTTCCCGCAACCAGGCCTCAAACACATCCGGTGCCCTCTGCTGCTGCGCAATGATACAGATAGTCGGCTGGCGGGTGGACTGTGACTGGGCCTCTTCTGATGGCTCGTAGGCCGGGCGTAACCGACAAATCTCAGCACAGGTACGCACGAAAGGAGTGACTAGAGCATCATTGTAGATACAATCACACGATAAAAGAAGATCAAAGCCTTTGTCCTCCTCTATACCGGCCTCCATTTCATTGCCGGCCTCGATGCATCCCTTCAGCAATTTGGGTTGATCGAGTTCCCAGTCTAAAGTCGTGAAGGTGACATTGCTGGTTGCATTACGAGAAGATTGCTTTTTAGTGGACTTTCCACCACGAGTCTTGGCGCTTTTGCCCTTTGTAGACGAAGTACTATTCACGGAGGCATTTTCTTCCAGATTGGTACGGAATAATCGACGGACATATTCTTGGTCTGTGGCTAGATAGTGGTTGACAGACGGCGCCAATGCCAAGGCGACCAGGGCCGAAATTCCACAACCGAGCTCTGTAACGACGGAGGCCGAGGAGAGAAAGGAGTTTGTCCAGAGAGGATTGGAAGGGGAAGATATCCAGTCGGCGAGAAGGGGAGTGATTTTCCAAAGGACTAATTTGAGGAAGAAAGGAAATAGATAATTAGCTACGACTCAATCGAATGGGATTATAGTTTGGACAAATGCAGGACGCGGTATGCATCGGGATGAGGTTCTTTTGTCTAAAAAGATTCACAGGCCCCTGTCAAGGTCTCGCGAGCGTAGACCGAAGCCGAGGTTCACAGCAAAAGCTAGACAGCACTGCTCTAGACTCTCTCGGAAGATAACACGAACTGCGGGGTGGAGTGCAATTGGGAAGTCCGTGCATTACCGGGGGGAGGGGGGAACGTAGGGGAGATGCAGATCTTGGAACTTACCTGCTCCTGTGGTACCTCCAGCTCGTGAGGAAGATAGCAAAGTTGGTGATTGATGAACGGTATATTCGTATCCACGGATGGTCACATCAACCGTCGCAGAGCGAGGTTCGATGAATCCCAGATTGCCCGTGGGAATATCCTGACTGAAGAGAAGGAAGGCTTCTGGAGAGGATGAGTTAATGAATGATTATGATCTCATTCAGACTGATATTTCAGGAAGATCTGCCTACCTTCCTCCGCATCGGTGACTTCCTCGCAATTGGCGAGTAGCGCTTGGAGGCGAGAGTTCATAATAGATGAGTTCAAAAGGGCAACAAACTTGAAGTTGGGTTCAATTACAGGAGAATCACGGGACCAGTTTGGATCCGATTTTATATCCCCTCAACCTTAAAGGTCCTACACTTTTGAATACTGTCTCAGCTATTCCGTTGTTACAATATATTGTTGTATATCGTATATTGTATAAAAGGCTTATTCTCAGGTACATTGCCATTTGCCAGAATCAAAACTCGGGCATCTCCACAATATGTTGGGCGGACCAGCCCCAACAGAACAGCAAAAAGGAACTGATCGACCGTGGATAAACACTAGCAACGAGGCTAACTTGGAAGTTCGCTCGCCTATGCAAAGTACTACAGTATGTTGCTATGTACTCCGTAGTGTATGTATAGTAGTTTACTCATGACGAACAGACCTTCTGCCTCAATTTATTTAATTTAAATCAAATCAAACAAAAGTCCGGGTAGTCCACAATTATACAGCAGTAGTCCACTTCATTCCGCAAGGCACTAACTCCATCCGAGGTGCGTCATTCGGATAGCCCAGCCACATCGCGAACGGGCACTCTTGCTAGCTTCTTCCCTTCCATCACCCCCCGAAAAAGAGAGAGAGAGAAAAAGAGAGAATATCAGTCCTCCTTTTCTCTTTCCATAGGTATATACCTATCAAGTCTACACAATATTCCTTGTGAGAGAAAGAAAGAAGGAAAATAAAAAGGTACTTCAGCATCCGCCGGTGTTTTCCCGGTTGTCTCTCCTCCCCCCCCAGACTCCTCCGACCTCCGCTAACGTCACTCCTTCGAGCTAGCGGATTTTTCTTCGACCTCTGACCTTGCGATCAGTCGTTCCCCTTTCCTTTCCCCAATCCCTTTTTGCGAGAGATCACCTATCAAGATGTCGAAGCGCGATCTCCACATTCAGCCGCGCATGGTGAAGAAGGGCCCTTTCTCAGTGGAGGCCCCCGGTTATGAATCTGTTGCGGGAGAGACGATTCCTCGCCGACACCCGGCTGCGAAGGATGGTCTCATCTTACGTCCTGCTGAGGATGTCGCTACCACTTATGACAACTTCCGTCGGTCTGCTCGTTTGTTTGGTAACAACAAGGCCGTGGCTTCTCGTAAACTGATCAAGGTCCACGTGGAGAACAAGAAGGTTAAGAAGGTCATTGATGGCGTTGAGCAGGAGGTTGACAAGAAGTGGTCTTACTTTGAGAAGAGCGCTTACTCTTATAAATCATTCCTCGAGTATGAGCAACTTTGCCTCCAGCTTGGTGCGGGTCTGCGCAAGCTGGGTTTGGAGAAGGATGGTCGCATTCACCTCTACGGTGCGACAAGGTACGCCTCTATCAATTCCAGCGAAGTATGAGATATAGGGAATCATTGAACTAACCGAGAAATTCTCTGATAGTGCACACTGGCTGGCCATGTCACACGGCGCTGCGTCCCAATCTATCACCATTGTCACCGCTTATGATACCCTGGGCGAGGAGGGATTAAAGCACTCCTTGAAACAAACCTCCAGCTCTGCCATCTTCCTCGATCCCGCCTTGATCACCCCTCTTACCAACGTCCTGAAAGATATCCCCTCCATCAAGCACGTTATCTACAACACCGACGACGAGGTCAAGCAGGAGGATCTGGACAAGCTGAGGAACGACTTCAGTCACATCAATGTGCTGAGCATTGACGATCTGCGCAAGTCTGGCGAGGAGAATCCAGTTGACCCTGTTCCTCCCAAGCCCGAGGACTTGTGCTGCATCATGTACACCTCCGGCTCTACCGGTCCCCCCAAGGGTGTTTCTTTGACGCAGGCTAACGTTATAGCTGCCAGTGAGTTAAATCCAAATAATGACAACTTGGGTAGAAATTTTGGAGATCCTGTTTGCTAATCGAAATTGCTTTGCTTAGCTGCCGGTGTCAACGAGATCGTCGGTCCATACATCAGCACCAAGGATTCCCTCCTCACATATCTCCCCCAGGCGCACATTCTAGAGTTCATGTTTGAGAACCTTTGTCTATTCTGGGGTGGATGCATGGGATACGGTAACCCCCGTACCCTCTCGGATACCTCCATGCGGAACTGCAAGGGCGATATTCGCGAGTTCAAGCCCACTATCCTGGTCGGTGTACCCGCTGTGTGGGAGACTGTGAAGAAGGGTGTCCTGAACAACCTGAACAAGAACAGCTTCATCATTAAGGGCATGTTCTGGGGTGCCATGGCCGCTAAGAACTTCTTACTGAACAATGGGTTCCCTGGTGCTGGCTTTGGTTCTTCACTTCTGGATGCTGTTGTTTTCAAGAAGCTGAAGGAGGCTACTGGTGGTCACCTTCGTATTATGATGAACGGCGGTGGGCCTATTTCCAAAGATACGCAACGTTTCTTGTCCATGGCTATTGCTCCTATGATCAGTGGTTATGGTCTTACTGAGACTTCTGCTATGGGTGCTCTGAACGACCCACTGGCCTGGAACCCCAATGCTTTGGGTGAGGTTCCTGCCTCAGTCGAAATCAAGCTTGTGGACTTCCCCGATGCCGGATACCTGACTAAGAACTCCCCTCCTCAGGGTGAAATTTGGATCCGAGGTGGCAGTGTGACCTCGGGCTACTTTGACAATGAGGAAGAGACCAAGGCTGCTCTGACCGAAGATGGTTGGTTCATGACTGGTGACATTGGTGAATTCGACTCCTATGGCCACTTGAACATCATTGACCGCAAGAAGAACCTGGTCAAGACTCTGAACGGCGAGTACATCGCCCTTGAGAAACTCGAGTCTGTTTACCGATCTTGCCCTGTGGTCCAAAACATTTGTGTCTACGCCGCTCAGGACCAAGACAAGCCTGTCGCCATTATTGTGCCCGTGGAGGCTGCCTTGAAGAAGGTTGCTAACGAGAACGGCGTCGAAGGAGACACCCTCGAGTCCCTCGTTCACAACGAAAAGGTGCAGCGCCTTGTCCTGCAACAATTGCAGAGCTCTGGCCGTGCCGGCGGTCTGAAGGGCATCGAGATTATCAGCGGTGTCGTACTGTCTGATGAGGAGTGGACTCCCCAGAATGGCTTCATGACCGCTGCACAGAAGCTTCAGCGCAAGAAGATCGTCAGCAAGTATCAGGCCCAGATTGACAAGGCCTACGGCAAGAAATAAAAAAAAAGAGCAGCAGGTTGCTGAATCTCTATTTTGGATTACGTATTTCTCATATTTGTCACCTTTTTTTCGTGCTCTGTTACCCTCTGTGTTTTGCTTTGTTCTCTCTTCTTTTGTGATCTTGAAGCTGTGTTGATATATGTCTCTTTGTGGATGGCCTCTTGTCTTTTGCCACGATGTGGACGAGATGAGTGATGAATGCGGACATGACATTGCGCTAGGCTTGCTATCTCAACATAGGTACTCCATGATTGACATTCCTACGTTTCAGATTTCTAGTTCTTTTTTGCTATCCATAGTAAGCGACACGTAAGAGCTTTGATGCATGGACTTTGATGAGAATGACTCTTTTACCTCCAGTCTCCTGACTACAATTAGTATGTAGTCGTATACATCCCCCATGTCAGCAAAAGTAACATGTAGCCCATTTTACCGCCACCATTGTTACACTAGTCCTTAGTAAATGACTAGATCAACCTGTGGGCGTGGTACAGGTACCTCTCAATGGGTCATTAAGTACCTGATAGGTAGTGACTTGTGTTTCCTGAGGCAGCGAATATGTGAGCCTCAGGTCCAATTCCCATAACGGGTTAGTTGCAACATACCACGTGATAAGCATCTTCATCGGAGCTTCGCGATACTGTCATTCTTCAACACCCATATAAAACCACTCAAAGCCAGTCTCAATGTCTCTGTGGAGGTACGTGATAAGATTGCAGACATATAAGCATGACTCAAACTAACTAGACTCTCCAGCACATACCGATCTCTCACCCCCAAAACCCGCGCTTTGTTCGGCGTCGGCGTCATGGCCTGGGCAACCATCGGATTATGGACGTCTCCACAGGTGGAAAGTGCGTTGGGAATGCAGGCAACGAAGGAGGAACAGGAAGCACTGGATCGACAAATGGCTGTACGGATCTCGCGTGCAGGAGGGGATGACAATGGCAACCAGTCTCATTGAGCTGTATCATTTCGAACCTAGGATGCAAGCTAGCGCGAGGGTGGATTCCAGATTCTTCCGGAGTCACGTTCGAATTTGGAAAAATACACTATTTTCCTCTTTGAGATTGTGTGTTGAATGATCATACACTCTGCTGACAATGGGTTCCCGGTATGCTACGATTCGGGATTCAAAAAAGGACGCTTTGGGAGTTGGCGTTTAGTGAAGCCGGTATGGAAGGGTCAGAGCGCGCTGGGCTCCTTTTGTTGGCTCTGGTTTCATATTCATCTTGGGACCGAGTTCGCCTGGAAAATGAATCGTTTGGTCAAAGCGTGCTTAGTCCTTGTTGTGATGGGGGAACAAGCGAGAAGAAAACCACTTGTCCGTGCTGAAGCTTGGAAGACCCTTCTATTCTCAACTTGCATATTTAGCCTCATGCTCTATGAGGAAATGAGACTCTCGCCGGACGTGTGTCGTATTCTGCGCATCGGAACAACTGGCTTCTGTGAGAATAGATGGGCGCCTAGGCCAGATCGAGCGTTTTTGCTTAGACTCCGGACGGGCAAACCCAATAACGACCTACCTTAACCTTCGGATTCGATGGGGTTGGAAAGTCAATGCTATTGCGAGCAGCAGATGCACTTTAAGATGGTCACGCTCTCTTTTTTCAGGGACCGGCCGAACCGATGCTGCGCCTCGGAGGATGTCTTGGTCAGATTTGGTTCGTGTCTTACGATCATCCTGTCCGGGCCGTTGCTAGGTAGCTATGTTCTTACCAATAACGAGCATTTGATATGATCGACAACCTACGTCAAGCTTATCTCGACCCTAGAAAATGAACAATACTATGCACATGGACAACAAACCTTCGTCTTTACTCCACAGGCTCGAATTTCTATCCCACAAATCCCATGGTGATCTTATGAATCGAGTTGACTTCGATCCGACAGTATGTAGTATGTAGTTCTGTAAGCCAATGCCATCAGACCAAGAGGCAATGGTCATAGCCAGCAAACGAATGATTAAGGCACAGGGAATCCGATCCTCTTCGCCGCATTATCCCAACATCAAACATCCTCACGTGGACAAATAGAATTCCTCTTCCGGATAGTAAGACAATTCAAGCCCAAAAAACCGTTGGCGTGAAACTGAGGAGCGCCCAACCCTTCCCGGATCACTCTCCAACGAGTGGCTATCGGCCTCGCAAGAAAGAACAGACCGACGACCCGGACGGATTCGAATCTCGATCTGCATTTCCCGAGTTCAGGTCTTTGTCAAACACAACCAACTGAGCCGGGGAATTGAAGAGAACGAGGAGAGATTCTCAATTGCGTGGAGCGACAGGAGCGGAACTGCAGGCTCGATTGCTGGTAATCTCGTCGAAGAAGTGAGGCTAGGGAAAGCACATGTGATGTGCAGGAGAGAATCCTGGTCCAGTATGTACAACCTTGAAAGCTTTGATACTAGGTGTTCATGCAGATACCAGTTGAAGAGATTGAGATTTTCCTAGGCTTTGATGCCTTGAATCTCAGATGATATTGATTTGTGGCCCGCGATTTACCTAGGTTACAGATGTATGCTACTTAGTAGAGTCTAAATGAGGACTCAAAACTTACTACTGGTCTTATTCTGCCTTGAAAAGCATTTATTTTGGCACCCAAAGTACCTAACCTATGTCTGTCCATGTCCATCTACATCTCGGAATCATTGCACGCACTCAGCTGTCGTGTGACGGAAACATTCAGAATTGCTCCGTAACGGCCTGGTGAGGAAGAGCCCACGATAGTAATTTGAACGAGTATCATCGTCCAGGATGTTGATCACGAACAATCAAGAATGTGGTAACTGCGTTGGACATGAGGTGTGTTTCGTCTAGGAGGAATCAAGTAAGCATGGACTTGCTCGATGAGTGCATGACAACATCTCACTATATCCATTTGGATTCGTCTTTCGCCCGATACTAGCCCTTGTGTGACGTGCAGGTGGCCAGGACATCGGCAATGGTGTTTCCCGATGGCCGCAAGATATCGGGTGACAGTGCTGGATTTTCTATCTTGTATTGCCACTTTACATCCATACACACGTTCAATTCTGGTCTTCATTCGTATACGCACTGGCTTTGGCAGCCTTCCATAAATGGAAATGGTATGTCTATAGTACTTTTGACACATGCTTGAGCGATGACCACATCGCTCCTCGATGGAACACAAAGAAGAACTTTATCTTCCTAGATTCCACCACTCAACTGGCTCTAACACGACGTTCCATGCCTTGTATTGGAACCTTCATACTAAATCTACATGGGGTGAGGTTCCCACTAGCTCGCAGCGTAGGGCCAGGATCCCGGCCCTTGAACGGGGCACCCACATACGAAATAGGTGGCGTGAGGAGTACCAAGGGCCGCCGAGACTGTAGCGTCATCCCCAAGCTCTCATCATTCATCCATACACGACCCATAGTTATAAGAGGGGTTGAGATGAAGGGGTCCATGCTGAGGCCATATTGGATGGTAGATGTGTGATACAGCGCTCTGAATCACCACCATCACATCTTTCTCCCCACCACCAAGACAATAATCATCGTCATCAGTTTCAATTTTCTTCTCCACCATATGGTTCAATTAGTGGAGGTACATGACTATGTCGGATGAAGTCCCAAATAGGGAATATAGCCTCTTGTATTGATATTCTGGTATTTTTACCTTCATGTATAATTTTGGCCACTGTGACCCCCGTCTGGGTAATTAGTCCAAGGTACCCTGCATGTACTGTAATAGCCGCAAGACCAGGCTGAGCTGAAACGCAATAAATCACCACTCAATGCACCGTCGATCCGATGAAGGATCGGTGGACTGATCTGCACATTCCATAATACCCTATTCAATGCAATGCATGTACGGCCATGCGGGTCATCGCCTGCCGGTAACCCTTGCTGCCTGGAGTTGAATCAAGCCCGAGAATTTGTTTACACTTGACGGCGTTGTATGTAGTCACTGTATGTATGTACAATATGTATGTCCACATGAACAAGGATGTTGCCCCGTGAGTGAAGCTCGTTACTTTGATTGGCTATTCTGGCCGCTGCATCTTGCCATTCTTCGTTTGATGCAAGACTTCTGAAGTCGCAAAACCCAGCACAAGGGAAACGAAAAAGCAAATTGGCTCACAATAGCTCCACCCTGCTTGCCTTAATATCCCCTACTCTTATTAGACCCCGCCTCCATTACAACCCTATCTCTCGGATAGATGGTTCTGAGCGTAGGTGCTTCAAACAGTCACTGCGCCTGAGTACGCCTTGTTGACGCCTTATAATGTGAAGGGGGCTGGAGTCAGTACTGAACCAATCAAAAATCAGAACGGGAGAGTGCTCAGTGCCTCGTTTCGGCGCGAATAAGACAGGCGGTTCCCTGTAGTATCCCGGTCACCATCCTTGTCAAGATAGAGGGTTAGACCAGGACTGCAGCAAATAACGGTCCCTGGCGGTCAGGGTCAAGATAATTCGGAGAATTGCACAATACACCAAAGATGCATGAGCTCGTGCGGTTTCTAAACAAGATGGAACTAAGATAATCTTAATTGGAATAATAGAAGGCGCGTAGTAGGCAATTATACCATGGCATTCTTTGATGACATTCAGTATGTTTCCCTTTTTCTTCCCCGATTCATGAAAGTTAAGAAAATAGTATAAGAAAAATGGGTCTTGAAGGTTTCCAAAGATAATCTGACAATACTCTGCTGTGCTGGTGTCCCTTCTTCAGAGTACCGCAGCTCTTATCAACCGTCAACTTCACACCCCAGTCCTTCCGGAGGACTTGGAGAAATTGAGGAGCAAAAGAGAATTTCGCAACAGGAATCCACCAGAGAATAAAGAAATATGGTAAAGAAGCCGAAGTTTTCCAAAATAGTCACATAAAGAATAGAAGTCAATAATGAGGCCGTGAAATCGTTTTCCGCGCCTTTCCTTGCACCATATCCGTAAGCCGTAGAACCTGTTTCCCAATTCTGCCAGATTTCTTGAAGATAAATACTCAAATCATAAATAGAAAAGAAGAATAGCCAGAGAGAAAGAAAACAGCAAGATGATCAAGACGAGGATAAGTATCGAAGAAGGCAATGTAGCCTCTCGTCTAGGTACACAAGCTATGCGGATTTTGAATAGGGTCATAACGGCCGTATGTTGAGTAAACGGGGTCATAACCGCCAGATCCAGGACGGTGATGGTGTGAAAGATCAGGAAATACTGGATCCTGATAAGGATCCAGAGAGGATTCCGTCTTCAGAGTATCCATCGGGTCCATAGTATCATTAATCATGGAGTAATCAAAGCCAGAAGAAGAAGACGACGAAACCAAAGGACTATCACTCAAGGGTGAGTGTTCATGCTTGTTTACCTGACGGTAATCTGTCCTTCCGTAAGGCAAACTGTTCCGGTAACCATTCTCATGCATGAGCATGTGAGAATGAGAGGTTGGGCCCATCCCACGAGGAAGACTGCCCCCGGGGCCCTCACTACCTCCTCCGTCTGGTCCCATGCTGGCTGTACTATCACGTCTGATGTCCTTGTAATGGCCCGGAGATCGACCTCGTACTACCATTGGATGCGAATGCCGACGGGCAACCTGCACCCAATCTGATATTTCTCCACGAGGTACCTCAGCGTAAAGCTCTACCACGAGATTATAATATTGTTGCTGAGCACGGCGCTTTCCGTTGTTAGCGGTTGCCTTTTGGAATTGAATGCGTTCGAAAAGATGTGAAGTAGGTGGTTGACAGGGTTGAGTTGCCCCTGTGAAGGCGGAATTGTAGTCTAGAGACTGCGAGCTAAGTGGGAAGGACCCATGCCCTCCAGCTCCAGTCGAGCCTGTAGTGAGGGATAGTGGTGGTGTTGGCTGTAATATGACTGGACCGGGGGTACGTTCGGATTGCTTGTCTCGCTTGGGGGTGTGCTGTACCAAGGGCCGCGTTTCATTGTAGGATCCGTTCACAATGGCCGAGATGCACATCCTGAAACCTCGGATAGGCTCTAAGGTCTGATCGGAGTGCCTGATGAAAAGAGGAACTGTGGATGGCCAAGGATGGAGACTGAAGCTGCAGTTAACTGCAAAGTAATTCCGTCTGTAGCAGGTCCATTTTCCATCAGATGCAAAGAAGCCTCTTCCAATTTTGGCTTGAACTTCAGGCTTGACGGTCTGTTGAGTGCCTCCAAACTCTGCAACTATTGTTTCAAGGATGGTTGTATCTTCAAATGGAGGCGCCTCGACCTGAGTTGAGGACCGCCCCGAAGCTTCTACCATCGGTTGTTGAAAGACAGCTGCTTGGCTTCGGTCCATTAAACCATCCATGGCTCGGGAAGTACCCGTGTATTGATGAGAGCGAGAGACGTCATTTACTCCAGACAAGGGCAAGCCTATGCCTCTATGAAGAGAATATGAAGAGGGAAATGCATTTGTTCTGCCCATCAAAGCCGGAATTGAATTCACGGTATGATTTGGGCTCTGCATGGCGATGGACCTACCAGCAGGTGGCTGTCTATACAAACGAAAAAACTTATTAGTCTGGTTGAATTCATACACTTGGTAGGAACCCCAATCTTACAAAGCTGGTGCTTGCCGGTAGTCTGTCATTCTGTCAAATTGATGCGTATGTTGATGTAGATGCGGAAAAAGAGGACCAGAGGTTGGAGAGAAAGAATCTGAACGAAATGATTCATTAGCTCTATTTTACCTCAAGAGGTTTACTATCAAAGGGATCGACGTACCAGAACATGAATCTGGGGGAGTCATAGCAAGTGCAGATAATCCAGGGTAACTATAACGGACGAAGCTTTTTAGTAAATAACATCACCACGGACTGGCCCCGAGCGACCGATTCAGATAAAATCAAAGGAATGAAGAGGAAATCACGGTAAGAAATGAAAGAATAAAGGGCAAAAGTCATCCGAGCAGAATTGAAGAAAATGAAAGTAAAGATACAGAGACAGATTGAGATAAAAAAAAAGACAAAATGTCGGAAGAAGCGCATGCACGCAGCGGATCAGTATGGAAAGTACCGAAACAGGCTGGACTAAAGTGCAAAGTTGCCCGGACCAGGAGGAAGCACAACGACAAGGGGGATAAGAGTACCGGCCGAGTGGCGCGCAAGGGTAGTCCAAATTAAAAGGGCAGAATAACGTACTGTAAGTCCTGCATCGCAGGCTGTTGTGCATGGTACCGCACACCGTTAGAGACCGGCATAGAACCAAGACCTCCAACTCGCTGTCCATCATCGTCCTCATTTGGAAAGCCCGTTACATGGGAGTTCATATAATCTCCTTCTGTGGTAACGGGGCAGTCCATGACGAAGTTATCAGGTAAAAGTGAGGCTGAGAAAAATGTTAATCAAATGCACAAAACGAAGCAGAGCAAACCATGAGGCAACTAGAGGCCCCCAAACAGTCAGAATAGCCATCTGACCGGGAGCAGCAATTTTAGTCAGATGGGAAAATGATGAGGAAACTTACAAGGATTCATCTTTGATTTTGCTGATTTTAGGTGCCTCAAGGACCCTGAAGAGTAGCTGAGGTAACACTGACGAGACCTTCAAATCTTCACTTAATTCACCTTTGACACTTGAAAAATGCGGAGCAAAGACTATATGGAGCAATATGAAGGTTAGTGCCCACCGCTGAGGAGCCGAAAGTGCATCAAAGCTGCGATGAAATGGATTTGTAGACAGGAAAAGAACAAGCGGAGATCACCAATCTCTGGGGCATTATTCACTTACCAGAAAAGGTCAAATAGAACGCAGCAGACTATGAAGATATCAGGCAATGAATTTGGAAGGTAAGAGATGTCTTCAAAGTAAAAACGAGATAATGTATGAGGGTTGTTGTGGGCAAGTGGAAGTATGAAATAGCAAATAGTGAGTGGGCATATGTGTATGTGCGTGAAGAAGAATAAGATGATAGAAGGGGGTGACAACGAGAATAAGAAGAATATGTCTCAAAAGCGTATGAAGGCGCCTATGGTGCCAGTATTGCTCCGCGGACATGTACCAATAGTTGGGGAACTTCGCTCAGTGGACGGAAAGGATGCGTCACCGGTTGATGGGCATGTATTTCCTCATTGGGCCACCCTCACAAGCAGGTCATGGGCTTGTAAATCGTGGGTGGAATGCCACAATTCAAGAACTTGATCTTTCGGGCCCCCCAGACACTAGATCGTGAAGATCCCACGGGTTTCAAATACTTGCAGCTCTATTGTACACGAAGTGGAAAGGAAATGGGGAAGAAGAAAAAAAAAGAAAAGATGATTCGATGTAATAAATCCAAATAATAGATTCAACAAGGTGAAGTGAAGGAAGGTGAAGTGAAGGAATTGGAAAAGAAAACTTACTGATGTAATCTGGTGTGACTACACCCACAAATCAATCTCCAACGCGCGGCGGGCGTTGGCTGACTGAATGTCAAGTATCCTGTACAGCGTGCTGTGCACAGTATGTAGAAGATAATCCCACCTACTTCGCAACCCTAAGCTGGGGGGGCACTATAGGTGTAATATTTCTTTTTGGCGGGTCCTCAGACAAGCAGTACCGACACCTATGCAAGAGCAGGAGCCTCTGCTGTGGGTTTGAGCGATCAGATTAATTTCTTTTGAGTGGATTGTTGTGGCTGGGCTGGAGAGAGAGAAATGGAGACTAGAGAAAAGGATGGTCTGCAGTTTTTCATGAAGGGCTCAATTGGTATTAATTGTTTCCTGGCTGTTGAGAGATTCCGGGAGGCGTCTCCTCAGAGTTCATATCCTGGTCAATCTGGCAGCGAGCAAAAAAAGGATAGCCTCAAGCCATCATAGACCAAGTCGCCACGAGTTTCTGTGAAAATCTGGGCCTGTCAGGGACAGTGAAATACGTTGTATCCGGCAAGGCTACAGTGGGTGGCAGCATCCAGTTTGCATAGGGGTCCAACCATAATAGGCCAAGGATTAGAGTATCTTGTTCCGATGATCCTCTGGGCTTGCATTACTTTTTTTTCTCTCTCTTTCTTATTTATTTATTTTCTTATTTTGATTTTTTTCCAAATCTGAATTTAGGATTTTCAAATTTCGACCCCCATTTTTCTTTTTCGTGACCCTGGTCCCGGCAGATGGAGCTCGCAAATAGAGTGCCCCATTGGGAGGAACTGTAGCATCGAATCATTGGCCCGAGCTCATGACAGTTTGATTGTTCAAGGAGCATGGTATTGGCCGGAATTTCCATGTTACTCGTCCTGGGAGGACCCGAAATAATGCATAGTGGTCGATCCAAGCCCTGAAGGTGGATAAGGACCCGGTATGGGCAAGCAATGACAGCGATGCAAGAATGTAGGATGTATTTTCCATTACTAGTACGAGTCGCGATCAAGTCAGATGTCCTAGTGCGAACACCCGATGGGCGGGCCACTGCAGAAGAATAAATCTAAATAAGATGAAACTAGACAAGAGAGAGAGAAGACAGGATGATCACCCCCCAGGATACCCGTGCAGAGTCTACTTATTTTTTCTTCTACCCCCCCCTACTGGTAGTCGCATGACGGTGGTTGATCTATCAAACTTTGGGGATCTGCAGGCCAGAGGGCGTGGCGACCAACCAGCAAATTGTAATAATTATATTGTATTAATGTTGTTGTTTTTGCCCTCATGTGTGTATGAAAAATACCAAGACATCGCCCCTCTTGGCCCAAAAAAGAACAAAAACATCAAAGCGGGTGACGAAAGATACAAGGAAAGAAGCTCCCCAAAATGGTCCGTGTTGTTTAGTGTACACCTGTCGGAGTCGTCCCATTCATTCTTTTTTTCACTCTTTAATCTCTCTTTGGCTTGAGATACTAGCAGTAATCTTTGCATGACGAAAAGAAAAGATCAGACGATCGGCAATTTCTTGCCCAGCCAGCTGCATTGCGCATATTAGCCAGGTGTTCACCGACAAACTCGAGGGAAGGCCTCTGTGGAGAGAGAGAGAGGGAGCCGGGAACCCTTGAGGCCATCGTTCGAAAGCGATTCGATTCTGCTCCATGACCGGAGCAAAGAGGGAAGACTTAGAACCCGGGTCAATAAACCTTTGATCTTTCCTAGAAGACTGTCTCTACTACAGTAATATGTAAGGAAAAACTAAAAATGCCCTAAGTACGACGGGTAAAGCCGAATCATACTGCGGTCCGTACCCGGCAGTTTCCTCCAGAACTGAGCTTCTGGGGTCCACCGAAGCCTCTCAAAGAAAAAAAAATCGCTTTGAGTAGAAAGAGGAAACCATGGTTCCGCTGGGGATCTGCTGTTTGAGATCATAGATCCAGATCCTAGACTACAAGGGTGGGGCCCCAGCTCCAGTCGTGTTGAGAAATGCATAAGTCGCGAGAAGATCGGCCAACCTGCAGCAAGCTACATACATGGCTGGTTGTTGATGGCAAAATAAAACACGCTGAGAAAGTATCCACCATTTTATAACTGGCGGATCGGATATTCGATCGTATTGCTTTTTTTTTTTGGGACCAGTTACTGGGGGAGCCGCCAAAGAAGCAGAATATGTTATGCATCAGCTCAGAATCCACGGCCCATTATTCTGGTTCCCCGAAATAAAGATGTGATGAGATTAACGAACCTCTGTTAATACTTGAGTATACTGTCTTAAAATGGGCTTAGAGCCGGAGAGTAGTAATGAAATGAGGTATATTTTTGTCACTTGGTGTCGTAACCAAGTGTACATTACAGCTGAAAGTGGAAGTTGATTTGACACTTTTGGAGGGATCAATTGCATTTCGTATGGGGCGGTGAAGATGGGTGTATGGTACATACCCCCATTAATTACTGACAGACTAGTGATGAGTACATGACTGCTGTAGATGTCCTGTATGTCAGGACTAGTGCAGCTCTTAGCCCTGTACAAAGTCCTTCGGTAGTTTTGGAGGCTTGCGTATCGGTGGGGCCGACCCTAGTTTCCGGGCTGAAGCTACTATTTTAGGGCATGCTTACGGATATTCCGTACTGAGATGGGGATTCAACCCTCTTGTTTCTTCACGAAAAGATACATAGTCCAAGTACTGATCTGATCACCTCAAAGAGTGAATTAACTATGGATGAACTACCTACGATAGCGCAGTAGTGGCCGTCGTCGAGATCGATCCTCCCGCACCCGTGCCGCATCTCCACTTGTCTCCACCTTTTACGATCCATCACACTGACTATTGCCTTTGAGACAGATAGAGGAGAACGAGCTGCTGAGAAATTGTCCGATTTTCTACTAGTAGTGGGGACTAGCTTTGACGAAGCCCTGGTTTCTGCAGGTACTCTGTAATTCATCAACTTCCTAATGACAGTATGTAATATGTCCTGATTTGGCGATATGATCGTGATCCTAGTATGTAATTAAATAATGCTAATGATATACCCGAATTTAGGTTCACTTGTTACGCGGAACTAGTAGCGGCAATTGCATGAACTCATAATTTCAACCAAGGTTCTAATCCGGTCAATCGTCCGGTTCAAAGTTTGAACAAAGGTTGCATACTCTCCTAAGACATTTCGTCGTCGATTTCTCTACTTTCTGCGAGTCAGGGCTGTGTTGGGCACGTGCCGTACAAGCAATCAAATCCAGAGACCCTTCAAAGAGGACCGGGACCCTGAGCCTGCATCGAAGCAAGAAATTCCGAAGTCAAGATGTTCTTCTCTGTACGACACAGACCAACTCACGGCTCGAAAAGATCGTGGTCAATTCCGTAGTGTCTCCATGTCTGTCTGGCTGCGGCCGGCCGAATCCTGACACTGCGAACAAGGGGGAGAAAAAAAAAAAGAATTTGAGCGGCAGCTTTAGCATCAGGGCACGAAAACACCCACCTCCGGCCCTTCTCGCAGCTAAGTCCTAAGAGCAAAAGCAGAGCATGCCTGTCATCAGGGCAATCGGGATAGCTCTACCATTTTTGCATGCGATAGTTCATGTTGCCTTACGGGTAGGAGCAGGATGGAGCCATTGGCCACTAGAACAGCCCTTCAGAGAACATTCCGAAAAGTCGCAACACCCGGTCATATTTCAGGCTACCTTCTCCCCTTGTTCCGTGACCCTAGCCCATCATGTCTGCTGTTCTAGGATCTTTGCACCTCTAGTGGAACCCGCCCATCCCGGGCAGCGCTTGCTCTCGAATTATCGCCGATGCCAGGCATCCTGATCAGGTTTACCGTGTCAGCATTGAATACTTCCGGGTTCTCGACTCACTGCGACCCGGGATGGGCAGCCGTTGGGGCCAGCCGAAAGTCTCGGTGAAAGCAAGACTTGACCTTCTCGACATCCACCGTGATCCATGGCGCCCAAAACCCCCCCCATGTTAAGGTTTGAGACAAAGAGTGACAACGAAAAAATGCGGGCACTGGAGATACTCGGTATTGATCCATAGTCTTCGTCTACCATATCAAATCCCCACAGCCGCAGGTCGAGCATGGGTTGGGCCAGACCACGTGAGAGGTACCGGCGACGTGCTTACAAAGTACTACTTTAATTGAATACCACTGGATAACTCTCGAAGTATATCGCCAATTCTTTGTGTGCTCCTTTAGGAACGGCTCCTCGAAACCGCCGATATGATAGAAACTCAATTGAAGTGGCCCCATACCGGGAAGCATCTCTCTCCCTCTCCGTGTCCACAAAGTTCTATGATTCCGTTGACTGCGTATCATGTCTCGCAAAAGATTCGAGGGTTACATGGGGCGACTCTCGACCTGACTCCCGGTAGCCCACCGAAGATTTGGCTGCCTTGTGGGTCATTGGGTATGGCCCTTGATCTTCACTCTACTCTTTTCATCTGTCGACTAGCTGGATTATACAGCAGGACAAATGCTTTCGTTGGTAGCTCGCCCCGCGCTGTCATCCTAAACCTTGATCCACCTGAATCTCCAGCATACATTGTATCACCTTGAAAAAAATCATCCTTGCAACAGCTCCGCGACGATACCTAATTAAACTAAGAAAAGCCTCGCGACATGGATGGGACGAGGATGCTCAGAGGCAGATGACAAGGCAGAAGGCTAGAATGCACCCGATGAGCAAGGGTTGCGGCGATAGTATCGATTACTATTGGATTAGCACCGACAATGCCTTGGTAGACGTTTTGTCAGGAGGACAGCAAACTTTGAGATGGCGCTGAGCTGCAGACCAATTGTGGACGTACCCTCAATGGCCGCAAATACAAGCATGAAGAAGGTACATTCTGAGAATGGAGGCAAAGCAAAGAACTCCTTGTCTAATGCCGCAGAATTGAGTCTCATCCTTTGCAAGCCATCCCCTCGATGCTTGATAGCCAATTTGAGTTTGTGCCCGCGTAACACGGAAGTCAGAGTCCTTAGGGCAACCTTGCTCAACGGCACGAAGCCGACAGGGTGTCCCAAGACTTACCCTTCTCGTCAGTTGTTTGGGGATCGTATCACGGCAGTTTGCCACGTCCAGATTCCGGGCATCTTCAGAACTAAGAGTATTGTCATTGAGACTTCGGGACATCACGAACTCCTTTCACATGTATGTGTCTGTCATACTGCATGCTGCAATGACGGTGCTGAGCTTATAGTGTGGCTCCGGATGATGCCCTGGTGATTTTGAGAAATCTGCCAGAAGCCAAACGCCGTGAAGAAGCAATCTCCACTTCTCAGGTCGTTCTTGGGTTGAATACTAGTACAACTTAATATGCGTGTGCGTGAGAGACACATCAACCTAGTAAGCTTTCTTTCTTCTCAAAGCCACCTCCTCGAAGGAATCGCCGATGCTACGTGATGCAACCCAATTCTACTCCCGGGAAAAGAAGAAGTAAGTATGTTTGGCTGGGCCAGGCGCGAATCGCCCGGTCTAGGAGATCTTGGTAGATCTGTATTGTTGCAATTTCCTGCAGGATCTTGATCCGCGCGCAAATAGTGTCGAGTATACAACATGGATTTGGGGGCGTAACTTTCTCATTAATTGAAATTGAATACCCTTCTCCACGGTTGGGCGAGTAAAATAAAGTTAATTCGAGTGCTCTAACTCACTCAATCCGTGGAATGTTCAATTAACATCTCGGAGAGACCGAAAACATTCCATATTGCATTCGAATCAATGGTTGCTTAGCGCCAGGATGGCCCTGACAACCTCCCCTGGATGATCGACAACCTGAATCTCTCGGCGGTAATTGAAGCCGATGGACATGAGAAGGATATGACAAATCACTGTGGTATTCTTCCCTCAAAGCTAGTACAATTAGTGCTACCATTGAGTGTATGTTGATCCTCGAGACGAGGAGGTACTGACAGCAGTACCGGTAGGATTAGGCAGCACCAGCTAGAAAACTGTGGCGCTTGTCTACTAACAACTCGCACGGTGTTAAAACTTGTGGGAATTGACGAGGTCGTCGAAAGTAGTAAGCTAAGAGCATGTAGACCCATCTACGAGTGGACTCATTTTACTACTATATCGAATCTTGATTGTGACAATTATTAGATAAATATCCTTGAGTTGATGTCTACTAGGCTTAACCGCCTCAAATAATCCTGGATGCATAAATCTCTAAACCATTGCTTTTTGTATCGACTGACGAATGCAAGTAAATGACATAGTGGCTGTCTTTTGAGGAATCATCATTATCAATCAATCATACAGTACAAAGGAGAAGAGCTTCAGCCAAAAGCTAGGCCCGCCTGTAAAAAGAAAAAGGAGAATCCAACCAGATATGTCGTGAAAGAGAAAAAAAGAAGAGAACTAGAAACGAATCTAAGTAGATCGCTTGGCGAACTCGACGCGAAGAATGAGGTGGCGGTAACCGACTGTAGAAGGAAAGAAGAATTAGTTTGTTTCGTCCCATATAATTTTTGGAGTGGATGATAGCACGTACAGCCGTCCAGTTTCTCGCAGGCGCGAACAGCATCGGAGCGATCCGCATAGCTGATGAAAGCAAAGCCCTTGGCCCGCTGTGTCTCGCGGTCCCGGGCAAGGAAAACTCTGGTAACACGTCCGAACCGTTCGAAGAGATCCCGCAACTCTTGTTCCTCTGCCAACTCGCTGACCTGTAGGTGAAGAAAAGAAAAAGTCAATCAAAAAGTATGCCCAAAGAAATGAAGATCACCAAGTTCAAGATGGAAACACATACGTTTGTAACTCTGAGAGTAGCCAGGTCGTCCTTCTCGAAGCGACTGCCGCCCATCTTCTCGCCGCCAGCAGCACCGCCATTGCGCAGGTGAGGAGGCACATAGCTGGACTTGCCAGCACCCAGACCACCAGCATCCGGCTCGCCGGCATCCATACCACCAGCGGAGGGCTCCTCGACGGGGGCCATTGTGTCCTTGAAAGGACAGCGAGCAGTGAAATGCTCTCCGGAACAAATACGACACTTGACCTTCTTGTCCTTCAACTGGTCCTTCATGCTGCCCTTTTCGCCTCCATCCTTCTCGGCCTCCTTGGCCTGTGCCTTCCAGTTGGTGCTAGGACGGAAAATGATGTTCTCGCCGACGGAGGTAGTGTCGAACGAGGGACCAGCGGCGTGGCCCTTCTCAAGGCCGAACTTGGCCCACGACCGGCGCTCAGCAACCTGAGGGTTCACATTTTCGCGGACGACGGTGGTCTTGATGCGGCGTGTGACCTTAACCTTCTTGTTGTCGTCATTGAAACGGTAGGAGATCACAGTCTTGGTTCCATCTTTGTTGGTAATCACTTGTTGCGCGGGGAGAGCGGAGGGGTCGTCAAATTCCTCGTCGTCGGCCCAGTCTGCACGGCTGTAAAAAAATTGAAAAAGATATGGTTAGCGATAGAAGTTTTCGGGATTATTTGGGCGGTATGCACTCACTTCCCGAGTCGAGACATGGTGTGTGCTGTGTTGATGTTGTGGTGGTAACTGAATTTCTGTGATTTCTTCAAAGGCGAGTGAATCCGTTGTGGATTTCATTCGCGGCGCGGCGATTTTCTTGTGGCGCAGGCTGTGGCTGGTGTATATCTCGCACGTGATTTTCTGGTGCCCCGTTGGCCAGTTGGTAGATAAAGTAGGTCATTTTCGATCATTAGAGCTTGGTAAGTTATTTTCAAATTTTAGACTTGGGTTCAAGAAGTAAAACGATGGGATTATTCACGAGAAAAGATCACAGATATGGTAAGTCATGGGAGGCAGTCTATATCTAGAATCAGGGCTACTAGTTCTTTACTCGAAAAGAAACTTTTAATAGGTCTAGGTACCTACTTTCTATGATCCTGGTATTACTAGTAGTAGTCTATGGGTCATCGATAAAACACAACTTTGATTTACCAAACTACATACAGCATTCCAATGCTGTATGTAATTAGTGGCGGTACATCTATACACCAGTACTAACTAGTATACACTAGATATACACATTTCCTCTTGTTACCTCCTTGGTCGTCGCTATCATATCAAGCAAATATCAGACCATTATCAATATTGCCAATCACAGCTTTATAAAGATCCAGCAAATAATTGGTGCGAGGAACCCAAGGTCCCGAGTTTCCACATTTAGGAAGCTCACTACCTCCCTGTACAGCATATGTCGAGGTCAATGCTAGAAGTGGGCGATATCCTATCTTCTTAGCGTCAACGCCTCCTGGAACAGCACTTCTTTGACCTCGAGCCTGCATATTTTTGATCAAACGACAAAGCATGCGAGCACTGGAATCTGCTCCCAGGGTCCAGGATGCATTAATGTATCCCACCATGAAGAAAAAGTTCGGAACATCTTGAACCATTGTGTTGTTCCAAGCGTATTTCTCGCCAATATCAATTTTTTCATTATCCACGCTGATCCGAATACCTCCCATAGCTTGCATCTTGAGACCCGTAGCAGTGACAATAATATCGGCTTGCAGCTTTTCTCCAGAATGTAGAATGATGCCATCTTCTACAACCTGGCGGATAGTACCAGTTTCCACGCTGGCCTTGGAGTTGCGGATGGCTTCGAAAAAGTCGCCATTAGGTGTGAAGCAGACGCGCTGATCCCAAGGCTTATATCTTGGGATGAAGTGTGGACCAAGAGGAACAGTTTCTGGCAGTTGTTTGGCGGCGGCTTGCTGGAGTTTATTTCCCGCCCAGTCTGGGAATAACCGACAGACATGATAGAAAATGATGCCTATGATGATTTGAAGCAGTCGAATCAGCTGAATGGCGAGGTCCTGTGGAAGGAAGTCCCATTTGTATGGATTGTTTTCGATTTTCATAATGTAGGTTGGACTTCGTTGAAGCATTGTAACATGAGCCGCCTTTTTCGCTAGATTTGGCAGAAGAGTGATGGCAGTCGCGCCACTTCCAACGATGATGATTTTCTTCCCCGAGTAATCGAAGTTCTCAGGCCAGAATTGTGGGTGGATGACGGGACCAGCGAAGTTCTCAATTTCAGGAATTGATGCTGGAAGAGCTTTCTTATAATCATAATACCCAGTGCCCATGACTATGAACTTGCATTTGAAATAGACGGTATCCCCATTCGGGTCGGTGGCAGTCAGCTGCCACTTTTGCTCTTTGTTCGACCAATTTGCAGCTGTGATATGATGCTTGAATCGAATATGTTGATCAATGCCCGTTTCAGAGACGGCTTCTGAAAGGTAGTCCATGATCAACGGAGCTGTGGCTATCAATTTACCTTGTTTCCAAGGTTTCCAAGGGAAGCCAAAAGTATAAAGATCGGAGTCTGATCTCAGGCCGGGGTAGCGGAAGAAACTCCATGTGCCTCCAATCTCATCTCGCGCGTCTAGTATTAGGTAGCGAGAAGATGGTAATTCAGTTTGAACCCTGTACGCGGTATTTATTCCCGAGATACCGGCACCAACAATGATGACATCTAGTTCTTCCATGGCTAGTTCAAGCTCTTGTCACTCAATAGGACGAGAAACCCTGGAAAGAATAATGGGTAAGCTATCCCTTGAACCCAACACACAAGGATACTGTAGTAGTGGTTAGTTCGCTAAGATCAAGCACTTGAGTTTGCAAAGTTGAAATCATCGAGTAAGAAAATACTAGTAACATCAACTGCCTGTGTGAGATTCGGACGACTCACGATGTACTATGCAGGGACTGGTTCGAGAAACCCCCTGAACTGAGATCGATCCTCGGGTGTGTTACCGACGGCTGTGGGGGGAAAGTTAATCTGCAAACAGCGAGACTCTTCTATTCTTCTTGTGTAGCCCGCAACAGAACGAAGCGTAAAGGTATTAAGCAATAAATCTTATAAACTAATATCGGAAGATAAATCCACTGAAATAAAAATTTCGAAGAAATCGTCCTAGAGCAAGGAACGAAGACACTAATAAATAGAACCGTAAGCCCTAAAGAAGATGGGGGCGGAAGGCAATGAAGTGCGAGACGTGGAAATGGGGCCAGAGGGTTCACCGCTTTACTAAAATTAGATTGGACGAGTCAGTTGAAGATGGATTGGATTGGCTGGAATACGAGTATCATTCAGCTTCAAAGTAGATGACTATTAATGGCATGAAGGGAATGGATCTGAAAAGTAATGCTATGATTGATTGGGGGCAAAGTGCCCATGTATGCGAAGCTATATGACGGCGTATTAATCGGAGAAAATGCTATGTACATCGTATAAGAAAAAATGCGAATGTTTTAACGACCAAAGTAATGTAACTCGAGCGGTCGCAAGGCAGTATAAACCGTGAAAGCAAAGGCAAAGCCGAGCTCAAAGCCAACATCGCCTTCACCTGCATGGTGGGCAATCGGGCCGGTCCACCACGACTGACTCATGCCAACAGCTACTCCGGCAACACCGAAGCAGAAGGCAATACTGGCGGCAATGCCGATAGGGAGTTTGTTGGGCTTATCATAGATTTCAATACGATAGCCTCCAAATCCACGCTTGAAGATGAAATGATCAGAGACGGTGATGCCAGAGTAAATGGCCAACCAGTAGGCGATCAGGTTCATGAAGTTCTCCAGAACGGTCTCGAAGTGAGAATAACCAGGGATGGCGATGGCGAGGGAGACACATGAAGCCAGGAAGGTCCAGATGAAACGAGGCACGCGCTGGGTACGCTCGTGCAGGACTTGCAAGGTCAAGGAGACGGAGTAAATGTTGGGGCAGTTGTTGGCGATGATAGACAGAGCCAGAATCACCAAACAGAACTTGCCGAATCCACCAAGAGGGTCAAGAACAGCTCCAATCAAGCCACCGTTACCGGAAGTCTGATAACCGTCGAAGTACTTGTTATCCTGGCCGTTGATAGCAGAGGCAGACATGACGGCAATGCCCAGGAACTCGGTCAAGAGAAGAGGGAAAATTAAACCCAACCAAGTAGAGATGAAGACCTTGCGACGACTGCGGTCGGCGGGTTGGTAAACCGTGTAGTCGGCGGCATAGCTTGTCCAGCCAGTTGCGAAACCATAGACTGTCGAACCAAATGAGAGACATTTACCCATTTCCGAAGTTCCAACTCCCATAGGGATATTCTGGAAATCACCTGAGTGAGCAAACACTCCCAAGACAATCATGAAGACAATAAAAGTCGGAATCCAACTCCATTTCTCGTAGATGTGTACGACCTTATATCCGGCGAAAGTCACGAAAAGAGTGCAGAAGGTGATGATGAGGATACCAGCGAAACCGGGGACGGTACCATTGACGGCGTTCAAAAGTTGAGCACCAACAATGGCGTTGGAGGCGGACCAGCCGATACAAGCAATAACGTTGAGAATGGCAACTAGACGAGGACTAGTCAGGATTGATGTTCACGACACAATCAGACCCATAATTTGATGTGGCTACTTACTGATTTTGACTGGATACCAGCCGAACCAGTAACGCGACAGGACCATCTGTCGCAGACCAAAGGGAGGACCGAAGCATGAGAAGAAGCAGACGGTCAAGATACCAAGCAAATTGAAGAATAGGCAGACCAAAAAGGCATCAATGGTTCCGAGGTCGAAAGTAGATATACCTAATACACCGATAGCAAAGGAACTGGAGACCATGTCCGCAGCGAGCCACTGTGAGGGTGGAGAGGTCAGCCATGTTGATGATACAGTCAAGAATCAATTCATGAACACACCATGCTACCAATGTTGAAATATGATGTATCCGTACGCTCATTTTCCGGGACGCGTTCAACACCACGTTGTTCGACATTCAATTTACCAGCTACACGCTGAATCTTGGCGTATAACGAGTTTCCATACTCGAAGCTCTCGCCGGGGACTGCACCATCGCTGACCGTATCATGATCGCGAGGCTCACTGCTATTATTGGAGTCGTAGGAGGAATTGTCGACTTGAGGGTTTTTCTCGACATCACGCGACCCAAAACCGAATTTGGAGCGCATTGTGAAATTGAAGTCGGAAGTGGACCGAAAGAGAGACTCGGAGCTTCAAGTTATTGTATATTGAGCTCAAGCTCGACCCGGAATGGGGGAGGTAAGGAAAAAGAGACAAGAAATTGATGATAAGAGAAAAACGAAGCCGCTTCACATCTTTTTTCTTTTTTTTTTTTCTTCCGTCTTTGATCCACAGCAAGGGAGGAGGATTTAAATATTCCAACCACCAAAAAAATCCGTGTGGGCGCGTTCGCCCCACTCTGAATGGAGTTTGCGTGGCGACAGTGAAAGCCCCGAGATAGTGTACTGTACAGTATGTACTCTCTGTAAGACACTACAGAGAGGGGACTTGGACCCCCTCGTGGGAAAATTTCCAAAGAAGCAAATGACAAGCCTTGTGGATCCACAGGGGAGATGAGCGTAACCAGTGAGGAAGTTCAACCAGCTCTTATCTCGTCCAAGTGGAACTGGGCCCAACGCGAAACGCGCTCGCTTCCGAACAAAAAAAAGGTGGAAATGGGAAAAAGCTTTGGTCGCCGATAAGACCCGTTTACTCAGTACACTGGTTTGTATACCTAAGATATTCTAGATACTCTTTATCTGTACATGTTCTTTAATCTGGATGGTACTAGTCATAGCTAAGCTTTTCCACCACATGGTTGATGGCTTATCCGGGGACCGCCAATATGCGTGTACTATACTAAGTAAGCAGTATAGAGTATCCCTGCAACAATTAGGAACATCTGGAATAATCTGACTGGTATGCTCTACCTAAGTTGAATAATTCAGCGTATACTCTCATACTCATCATCTCCATATCATAATAATCACTCACACAAGTGCGGGGGACTTGCACTACAGAACTTAATTTGGTGGCAACGCGACTAGTATACACTCCGAGGTCCGTCCGTTTCTCATTCTTTGCCAGGTAGGCAACCCCGAGAGTATTCACACAAGTACGTGGTAAGGAGTATCATGCGGAGAACCCGCCTCCATCCAGCAGGTTGAGCCGGTTAGCCTTGGAAGAAGAGAAGCTATTTCTCAGCCGATTGATTCTGCCCCGGGTTTGCACTGCCCAGATGCAGGATCTGATGCAAGTATACATAGTATGGGATTGGTGATCACACAGTACTAGTGCATATTGACATGTGGGATATGGAGTATGGGATCTATAATCACCCTCATGATACCCTAGTATATACCCTAGTGTAGCAATGATGACTGTTATCAATGCAATTGGTCTAATCGGGAGAAGACCCCCGGATCGACAGTACAATCTCGCCCCCTTTAGCCTTCTCCCGGCTCTCCCTCGGTGCAAATCAATCCTTGAAATCATGTTATTGGCTCTTATCAGCGGTGCAGCAAGTCTGACTCCTCCTATCATTATCCGGCCCCTGATGTCTACTAGTTATTGCCAGTAATATCTCAGGTACCCCAGTTAGGATTTCTCCAACGACTGACGTGAATCATGCAGATATACAGCTCATCCATCCTGCACGTCATCCTTTGTTTGCCCTATATGGTGTTTATAGGCACGCTACGCCCCCTCGGTGGCCTCCGATTCTTGTGACTATCTATCTATATCGATCTTCTTTGATCTACGACTCCGCTCATGTTCGATTGATCCTCATGACTACTCCACAGCGGATTAATCTAAGAACTATTATGATCTTAACACCTTGACGATGTCATAGCTTTTTGGTGGCTTTGTAAGCTATTCTATGTTTCCGCATGTGAGCCAACTCTGGAGGTTAAGGGCATGCCCTTCTATTGCTGAGTATCCCTGATTATTTTTATTACCCAGAACTCTTGATAGAGAAGAACCAAGTGATGATAGTGTTCCGATTCTCGGCCTCTTTCCAATCTCTCTTTAATCTTTCTCACTTTTCTGTCTTTACTCAATCATTTTTGGAGTACAATGCCTTACACCAAAGTAGCCTCGAACTACCATCACCATATTACTATACCGCTATGCACCCCTCAAGGTCAACTGCCACGGTATTCCACCCTACAGACCTTGGTCAAAGAGAGGCCGACCATACTACTATATTCGAGTAATCCACAATTTGAACCTCATCTGGAACAACTCTTGTGTGAGAATCAGTCTTTTCTCCATGGTATCCGCCCTTGGTACCACCGCTACTACTACTACCCAGTCAACGAGCAGTAGGGTTATTGGTACAAGTTTCCATTCCCATCATGCTACACCGTAGTTGCAGATACAAACATCCATGGGTGAGTCTTAGCAATACGAGTCTCGCTTATCTGGCTTCAGGCAAAATCATCCTCGAGTGATCCAAGTTATGACTAACTCAAAGCAAGGCTGGATACGCATGATCGATGATAAAGAAAGGTCTTATTGAACTATGTACTGGTGACCAAGTATGCTAGATGAGATAACAAAGAGGAATCATAATTATTTACAGCTTGGCAACCATCTTGTCGCCCTTCTTCAGCAACGCAGCGGCATCATTGACAAGCTCGTCAACAATAGCCTTGGCGGGCTTCTTCTCATCAACAACGGCGGAAACCTTACCCATCAGGAAAGGACGGGCGTTGTCGAGAGTATCATCATCAACGTCATCGGGCAAGTTCTCGAAGTCGTGTTCCACGGGGATGACACCCTTGGCAGTGAGCTGCTTGATCTCCTCGGCACGGTTCTCCTCCCAGTTCAGGATGTAGGGGTTCTTGCGCACACGCAGGGGACGACCCTAGAATGTTTGTCAGTATCCAAGTAATTGCATAAGAAGTTTGACAGGGCCACCTACAGTGAAAATGATGGTACGGATGTTATCCTCGAAACCGGCGGTACGGACAGCCTCCTGGTGAGCCTTGGGAGCACCAGCCTCATCGGCCAGGATGAAGCGAGTGCCGATCCAGACGGCGGAGGCACCGAGCATGAGGGCAGCGGCAACAGAGTTTCCGTTGTAAAGACCACCAGCAGCGATGACCTGGACGGGTTGGCCTGTCAGGGGGCTCTTCTTGCCCTGGACGAGCTTGGCAACGGTGGGAATGAGAATAGTAGTGGGCACATCGCCGGTGTGACCGCCACCCTCACCACCTTGAGCGCAAATGATATCAACGCCGACATCGAGGCACTTCTGGACGTGCTTGGGGTGACCGATCATGTTCATGCAGAGGATACCGGCGCCGTGGAGCTTCTCAACCACAGCCTTGGGGGGAACACCGACGGCGGAGACGAAGAGTTTGGCACCGCTGTCGATGATGATATCGATGAGCTCGTTGAGCTTGCCCTTGGTATAATCGTAGCTAGAAACGAACAAAACAAAGTTAGTGATGTTTTGTAACTATCACATGTGATAATGCTCACTTAGTCTTGCGAGCACTGCCGCCGACTTGGGGGAGCAGCAGGTCAACACCGAAGGGGGCGTTCTTGTCGGTCAAGTAGCTCTTCAGTTCAGCGATCTGCTCCTTGAGCATGTCGGGGGTATAACCGACACCACCAATAACACCCAGACCACCGGCATTAGTGACAGCAGCAGCCAGCTTGGGGCCGGCGGCCACGTTCATGCCTGCCAGCAGAACCGGGTGGTTGATCTTAAGTAGATCAGTGATGGGGGTACGGATGACCTCTGGGGAATGTCAGCAATGAAAACCTGGTGATAATGAAAGGTGGATCATACGAGGAGATGCCATGGTGAGATAAGATGAGAATGTCAAAAAGGGATGGAGGAGTGAGAGAATCCGGGGAAGGCCACCCTATAAAAAGGAAGGCAGCCTCGGCGCTTTTCACAGCTGATCGCATGAGCCTCGGTCCAACTTGGAGTGAGGGGAATTGACACCTGGAGTATCGGGCGATAAGGCAGCAAGGCATTCAGGTGTATCTGGTCATCCCCTCACGTGCACGCGGTATCCCCCTCCGATCATGATTCTACAGGAGAGATAATCAACGCAAGCATGGGCTCATGGGCTCTTTACCAAAGATCCTGCCAGAAGCAGTCGCTATGGACTTGCGTTCACAAGATTCAATCCCCATCGCAGCCATTGAGATCGGTTAGGCGGTGCGCGTTATTACCGGCAACTCCGCACTCAACACGGCATTGCGCTCGGTCATTTCACGGGTATTCAACGAGAAGGCAAGTCCCCGATTATTGATCGCCGAGGAATAGTTCTAGATCTAACTTATAGTTCTAGTATAACATCATTGTCTACGAACTCAAGTAGGTGCTTCCCTCCGCAATTTTAGGGTACCATATGTTTGCCGCATCCACCTTATCTGCCATTTATCTGTATCGCCCAAAAAAGAAAAAAGAAAAAAAAATGCGGGACACTATGCATTTCTTACATCCCTTGTTTCCTTGCGCATTCGAGACGCGTTCTCACTTTAAAGACATAAAACTGAGCTCAGCTAGATCAACTGTCTATGAGAAGACCGACTATTTTGTCTTCGAGGGAAAAAGATGTCCGATCGAAGCCAATAACCCCGCTCTCGTACTTGAAGTCTTACGCGCGGAGATTTTCTTACGGCCAAACAGCGCGCCTGGATTCTAAGATGAATATGCAAGATGATCTCCAGACCCATCGTGCATTCATTGCCCTTGGTAGTAATGTGGGGGATCGAGTGGAAATGATCGAGAAGGCCTGTCGTGAGTTGGATCGAGCCGGTATCAAAGTGAAACGGACAAGTTCTCTTTTCGAGACAACTCCCATGTATGTACTCGACCAGGGTACATTCCTTAATGGAGTTTGCGAGGTACGGTCCCCAAAAGTATTTTTCTGTCTTCATTTTTTTTTTTTCTTTTCCATTCAAAGATTAATTCTTCAAAAGGTTGAAACAACCCTCGCACCAATGGGGCTTTTAGATGCCCTTCAGTCCATTGAAAATACATTGGGTCGAAAGAAATTGATAGACAAGGGCCCACGCTCTATCGACTTGGACATTCTATTATATGATCAGGAGATCCTCTCCCACGAACGTCTCAATGTTCCGCATAATCTCATGCTAGAACGTGATTTTGTGCTTCGCCCTCTTTGCCAGTGGGTCTTGACCATCGTCCATACATCTTTTTATTATAAAAATTCAAGCTAACACAATCAGGTTGATCCCTCATGAACGGCCACCCCAAACTGAGAAGAATTCAAAAACATATATGGACTATCTAAAAGCTCTCCCGCCTCCAGAGCCAACACCTTATTCAACAAATCCAATCTCTCCATCATTTCCCCCCATCTACGCCACAGATCCCAAACGAAATACTCACGTAATGGCTATTATGAACTTAACCCCAGACTCCTTTTCTGATGGTGGCAAACATGCTTCATCTGACATGGCCTACATTAGTCAAACTGTGCGTGACTTCATTGCGCATGGCGCGACTATCATCGATATTGGCGGTGAGAGTACAAGGCCAGGGTCAACGCCTGTAGGCGCAGAGGAGGAGATCGCCCGAGTTGTTCCAGCCATTAAACACATTCGCACATCTATCCCGGAAGCCTCCAACATTGCTATTAGCATCGATACTTACCGCGCCAGCGTCGCGGAAGCTGCCTGTGCCGCTGGCGCAGACATTATCAACGATGTCTCGGCTGGTACTCTTGACCCAGAAATGCTATCTACCGCCGCTCGGATCGGAAAGTCTATTATTCTGATGCATATGCGTGGTACCCCGCAAACCATGACCCAGTTAACCGACTATCCCAACGGTGTCATCCCCAGCGTTGCAGCAGAGCTACAGGAACGCATCGAAGCTGCTGAGGAAGCTGGTATTCGACGCTGGCGCATCATTCTCGACCCAGGTTTGGGATTTGCGAAAAATCAGACTGAAGATTTGGAAATTCTGCGTGATTTGTCTCGGCTACGGGAGGCAGAAGGGCTTGACTGCTTTCCCTGGTTGATGGGTCCTAGTCGGAAACGATTCATTGGTCACATTACTGGCGTAAAGACCCCTCGTGAGCGAGTTTGGGGCACTGCAGCTACCGTATCAGCTAGTGTTGCTGGTGGAGCTGACATTGTTCGTGTGCACGATGTACACGAAATGTGGCAGGTGGCTAAAGTTGCGGATGCGATCCACCGTGTATAAAAATGCATGCAAGTCCTCAGCGAGGGGTGCTTGATGGTTTTTTCTTTTGCGTTCAACATTGCATAGGTCGGGCTAAATATACTCTCTTCATTCATCATGGAGCTCAGCTAGTCCGACTCGGCGTACAAAACATGTCATATTTTTTCATTTATGAATCTTGGAAGCTATGTATTATTTCGCGGTCCATATTTGCCAGCTGATTCACAAGTGTTATTATATTCCAAATGTGTGCAAGATTTCCTATATAATTCGTGCCTTTTTGAGTATGAACAAAAGCAGCACTGCCAGCGCTATTTCGAATCCCAAAATTCCAAACCACCACACCAAATTAGATACTTCTTCACCAGGAACTTGTACATTCATACCAAATGAGGTGGTGGTCACTTGCATGAGTACAACGACAGAACCAATGGCTGTCAAACGACTGAGGGTATCTGCGATCTGATTGCGCATGCGAGTAGAGTCAAAAGAAATTCTGCTCATGAACTTTGTCTGTGACCGCGAGAGCATCTGCTCCGCATTACTCAAGTGGGACATCATGGTCAAGACGTGGTCTTGGATGTCGCTCAAGTATGAGGCGACGTCGGAAGGTGCAGCACCGAAGCTGCTGCAGTGACGAGCGAAGCAGCGAATAACATCAGTCTTATCGTTGAGGAGATGGCGAATATGAGTGACTTCTTTTCGATATTTGTGAATATTCTGCAGCGCGAGGCCGATATCGTCCGGTTGTGTAACCGATAATGTATCCTCGGTCACCTCCACACTTGTTGTGATTCGATCAATGAGAGGTGCGAAGCTATCCACAATATCATCACTTGAAAAATGTAAGTAAATGTCCAGAGTATTTATTTGATATTGAAAGAGGGGAGTTCATACATAAGAGCATAGCAAATCCAATCACTCGTCAACGACAAATGGCTCTGATGCTCTTTGATACGATTCCAGACATGAGCAGGGTGTGGTGTATTATGAAATGTAAAGCTCAAAATGCCTTCGTTAAAAACGATTCCGTAGAAATTAGTAGACGAGTCCCGATCTCCCGCAGAAGCTTCTTGATCTCGCGGAAGTCGCAAAGAGATGAAATAGTATGGGCCGAAATGCTCGATTTTCTCTCGCTCTTCGCGCATTTTAATATCCTCTGTCGTGAGAGGATGAATATCCAATAAACGCGAGAGCATCTCGATATCCTCGTTTGCTGGAGATGTCACATGAAGCCACCATAGTCCGCTATGCATGCCCGTCTCCAAGAGCCGATTAAAGGGGTCGCACAAGGACTGCAAAAAAGGGAGACTGTCGGCATGAATGACTCCATTAAGCCAAGGACTGAAAAAGCTATACTGTCTAGCATCCTTTGCCGAATCTTCGCCCGCAGGCTTCTCGTTGGTGACAATATCTTCAGATGTGGTGGCGAGGATGGATGACCGGAAGCGGAGCTCATCCAAAAGCCCCATTTTGCGTGTGAAAGTCGAAAATCAAGCTATTTAGGCCCATAGGGAGTTGAAATGATACTTGGATATGTAAAATAAGCGCTCACGAGGTCGCAATTGTATGGAATATGACGATTTAAGCGGCCTTGAAAAATTGTGGTCGAATCGAGGTTCGAAAGTCTCGGCATTGTGGCGGAGCCGAAAGTGTACAACCAAACCCCTTACTTAACGACGATCGAGTGACAGTCTGCCGTTGTTGAGCACATTTCTTGATCCAATCAATTTTATTGCTTTTAATAAGTCTATAAAGTACAAATACATAGGGCCTAAGGGGCAATAAGAGTATGGAACCGTCCATATCAAAAGTGACAACAGCAGAGTTTAGGGCATGTCGTGACGTATTGCGAAAGATGATTTGTTGCCTCAGGCCTCAGTTTGGGATAAGTTTTGATGACGCTGGGAAATCAGCAAGTATGGGAAGGAGATAGTAAATTTATTTCTATAGGACGATTGTTTGTTCTGCTTTCATAAGTCAATGTTTGAATGCCTGTCTAACCCATGGGTAGGTGCTAATAGCACCTCATTAGATCTTTCGCCGTGAGAATCCCATATTGCTATTTGTGTAAGTTTATCCGACAATGCAGAACTATGTGACGATGAACTTTCAAGCTGAAGTAAGTCACAACGTACAAGATGTTTATAAACCAATACCACAGCAATTCTGTGGTTCTCTCTATCTAAAGCCTTAGAGAATACTTGCGTGCTGTTTGTTCCTATCCTTGAATTGGAAGTTTTGTCAGAGTAATTACCAATCCCGATATTTGAATAAAGAGACAAGACTGTTGCGTTTGGCTACAACTTGAAGTTGCCAGGTTCTTAGTGTGCCAGCAATACCAGTAGTTACTAGTACTAATACTAAGACATTCTTTGACCCATCTATCCTGTAATTCGGGCTCAAAAGGTATTACAAAGATATCCGTATATTTTGTGATTGACTCGAAATTTCGGCAAGGAAAAAGACAAGAGGAAAATATAAGGGAATTCATGGACAAGACCTTCAATCTATCCGTGCAGAGTAGCGAAAATGCGACGAAGTAGGAAACTAATCAATCAATTCTTCAACGTCCAACCATCACTTGAGATGCAAGTCGCCAATAGGTAGACATCCGTGCACGATGGCTTTTAAAAGAGAACAAAGGGAAAACGAAGAGAGAAACAACGTTGATGGCGAGAGGTCTGGAGAGTCAAAGTACACGTCACACATCACAGGTAGGGGATAATAGGCTTGCTTAGTAGGTATTTGATATGACAATAATACGTAGTCATGGCATTTAGTTGTTCAGGTAGTTGCGAATAGCACCTGGAGCGATGGTCAGTGACTTCATATTCAATATTCGTTCGCGTTTACTAGTAAAACTCACCTTGAAGCTTGGTAGCTCCCTCGCCAACAATATGCGAGAGGTTCTCGAGGTCATCTCCAGCGGTGATTCCGAAACGGCGAACAAAATCCTTGGCCGCATTCTCAAGATCACCATAACCGTCATCAATAGCAGGGAGCTCATCCTCGGGCCGGCCGAAGTAGGCATTGCTGGAAATCGAGGTTGCGCCGCCAAAGTCTTGCAGTCGCTGCTTAGCCTCAGCCTGGGCGGCCGGGTCATATCGTTCACGACCAAAGAATTCATCAGATGAGATACCCTTTTGGGTGCCGAAGCGTGTACGGGTCTCAGCAAGTTCCTCCTCTGGGGAAAGGTTAGTCTATTTTCTTGGAGAGCTGGAAGATGATGTACATACCATTCACGGGAGACTTGGCAGCACCCACAGCGCCAAAGCCAAGCTTCTTGGGGGCTGGAGGCTTTGAAACCTGACCGAATCCAAGCCGGTTCATTCCCATACCAAGTCTCTCAACGTCACTAGAGTTGCGCTCGTGGGACTTGCTTTGGTTCGGGCTGACCGGGGCGGGAGAAGCAATGGGTGTGGCAGCAGTGGCGGCTCGGGCCTTTGCATCGGCCTCGGCCTGCTCAGCTTCAGGATCATAGCCAAGCTTCTCAATTCGCTCCGCCTCCTCCTTAGCCTTACGCTCTGCCTCCTCAAAATCAATATCACTAGCAACCACCTTTTTCGCTCCAAGCTTGGGGGCCTTCTTAGCTCCCAGAACGCCACCCTTCTTAGCACCGGTGGTCGTGGAAGTCTTCCGAACAGAGGTGGAAGGACGAATAGCAGTCGGGGCGGGAGAAGAGGGCTTCTCGTCAGATGCAGACAAGGGAGATTTTGAGCGAGATCCATTGGCGCCAGCGTTCAGGAAAGGAGATCCGGTTCGGCTTACAACAGGTGGCGTTCCAGTGCGGGAAGGAGGGTTGCTCGGGCGTTTGATAGAGGGCTTGTCCCAGGAAGAGAAGAAATCGTCATCCGCATCAGCGGGAGTATTTGAGCCATCTGATGGGGTGCCTGCGGGCAAGTCGGTGATAACTACCTCCTCGGGATACCTATATTATCATTGTCAACACCGATCACTGTGGACCATACCCTGTCTCAGGGGTGAATACTGACTGTTGCGCATCCGCCGCAGCGCGTCTCTTGAGTTCATCCTTATACTTGACGGCAGCATTGGATGTATACTTGACCTTAGTATCCTTGCTTGCCAGCGCCGCAGATCCACCGTGCGATTGGAAGTATTTGGTTGCCGACTCATTTCCACCAACTTTCATCACTCGCAATTGTTCCCATTGCCACTCTATATCCGCACATCTCAGTATATGTAGAGGACAACCAAAATGGTGGGGCGAAGGACGAAATCACAGAATACATACGGTCAAGGTTGGTAGAGCGAACAAAGGAGATATGAACACCGAGATTGCGATGGTGAGCGGAGCAGTCAAGACACAGGTAGATGCCGAATGGGACTGATGACCATGTAGGGTTCTTGGAGCCGCAGTCGAAGCAGACCTAATCACCAGCGTCTCATTAGTGACCAATGCCTGAGAGAATAACACGGGGTCGCACTGGGGGATGGCGGGGTGGTGTGCACACCTTGTTTGCGGGTTTCAACTTCAGCTTCTCAAAGATTTTTTGAGACTGCGCCTTGGAGGCACTCATATTGAACGGGAATGTGTGGTAGGAAGAAAGATATCCAACAGTGTCAAAAAGAAGCCGGGGACAAAGTCGGGAACGGCGAAGGACGAACGTGGTCGGATTCGAAGACTCCCTGTGCCTGGGGTGTGTAATTTGCAATCTGGCGGTGGCGCCGAATGCGTGTGGAGTGGCTAGAAATTACGCCACCAGCCCTGCAAAATTACCGTATTGTAATTTTTCATAAGCACGTGAGCCCTCGCTATCGGGCCGTTATCGACTTGGGATATTCCCACTCCGCTGCGACGACGACCTTTGGGTCTTGTTCTTGAGTATATACCCAATATGAATTCTCAGATTGTGCGTGCTCTTCCGAGAGCTTCCACCAGTGTATCCGCTGCCTTGCGATTATCTCCACGTGCCGAAATCACGCGGTTTTATGCTACTCAGAGCAACCCAGGCTCCACGCCTCGACCGAAGAGGAGGAACATCACTGTCTTGTCGGACGATGGACGATATGAATGGGGTGAATTAAGTGGGAGGGAAAAGGTGTCGCGGGCAACTCAGCAGTCTGTCAACTTCATGGTTGTAATTGCTGGTGCGGTGCTCACTGGTGGTGTCTTCTACCTTTTCTGGACCGAGATTGCCTCGCCAAACAGCAGAACCTGGCAGTTCGAGAAGGCAGTAGACCGAATTAAGGAAGATCCCCGATGTACAAAGCTCTTGGGGGATCGGAGGGAGATCAGAGCATTCGGTGAGGATACAACTAGCCGATGGCAACGAAACAGACCTATTGCGTGAGTCGCATGAACTAGTCTACATATTGCCATTATGTGACTAATAATTTGGCACAGAACCACTGAGGAAAAGGACCGACTTGGTCGGGAGCATCTTCGTATGAGTTTTCATGTAAGAAACTCACCCTCATCTCCAACTTTTGAAACTATCTTTCTAACTGTAATGGTTAGGTGGAAGGACCTCTCAACTCTGGTGTTGTCATTGTACACATGATTAAGCATCTAGATAAAACAGAGTGGGAATATCAGCTCCTCGCCTTGGATGTGAAGGGTCACTCCCGTATCATCCTGGAGAAGGCATCGGAGCGACCCAGTGTGGCCAGCTCTTTGAAACTTTTCGGTATCCAATGGCGCTGAGCCCTGCTAGCTAATGTTCAGCTCGACGCCAATGTCTTTCCTCTTTTGGAGTTTGCCATCATGGCGCTATCAGATCAGCATCGAGGAAGAAGATTCCAGCGATCTTATCCGAAGCATGATGTTTCAAGTCCTGCTTTTCATTGATCTTGTTCATGGTCAATCGCCTGAAATTGCGGCGATGACTTCTGTATTTTTAGGGCGAGCCTTCGGATGCCCAGTTTCAACGATTGCTCTAGTCCCGTTGATGTATCATACATACTCTATACTGCAACCATAATGCAGTCTGCTAAATATGGCAAATGAATCAAATACCCTACCCAGCCCCGGGAGCTCAAAATTGAACATTTTTGATTATAAGTATTGACATGAATGCACATAAAGACATGAAGAAAGGATGATTTTATCTCTATACAACCCGAGGTCCCTCCAAGATGGCCTTGGCCTCCTCTGACCGCCACCAACTCTTACCCTCCTCTCCGGGGAAAGCGAATGCATCCATGCTGTCAGCCTTCATTTCCACGCTGTAACCTGGCTCCAGAGGAGTGACATAGTAACCATTCTTAACACTGGATGGGTGCACGAAGTGCTCGTGCAAGTGATCCACGTATTCCAAAACGCTCTTCTTGCCGCTAACGACGACATAATCGATTGTGCTCAGGTGTTGAGTGTACTCTGGCAGACCAACACCGCCGGAGTGAGGCACAATAGGAACGCCAAACTTGCGTGCAAGCAGGAGAATAGCTAGCACCTCATTCACACCACCAACTCGGCAGGCGTCCGCTTGCAGCACGGTGAGAGCGCCAGCTTGTAGGAGTTGTTTGAAGATGACACGGTTTTGGCACATCTCACCGGTAGCAACACCGATAGTACCGTGAGGAGTGTTTTCAAGGGCTTTGCGGATAGCGGCGTGACCGAGAATGTCGTCGGGGGAGGTAGGCTCCTCGATGAACCAGGGTTTGAACTCGGCAAGCTCTTGCATCCAGGTGATAGCCTCAGGGACGGACCAGACCTATGAAGGAGTGGAGTTAGCTTCGTTCTGCAGTATGATTTAGTTAGGGCAAATTTGAAATACCTGGTTTGCATCAACCATGAGGATGTTACCACGGTCATAACCAATAGCCTCACGGGCGATCCTCAAGCGCTTCTTATCATCTTCCAAACTGCCACCAACCTTCAGCTTGAAGTGCTTGTAGCCCTGGGCCACACTCTCGTCCAGCAACTTCTTCAGCTTCTCCTCGCCATATCCCAACCAGCCAGCACTGGTAGTGTATGCAGGGACGGCTTGGCTCGCCTCGGCCTCGCGGATACGGTCCTGCTTTCCGCCCTCGACTTCCTTCAACAGAGAAATAGCTTCTTCGGGAGTGATAGCATCAGTGATGTATCGGAAGTCAATGCAACGGACAAATTCCTCGGGGCTCATCTCTGCAACAATACGCCAGACAGGCTTGCCCAGGGTCTTGGCCCACAGATCCCAAAGAGCATTGACGACAGCACCAAGGGCAAGATGAATGACACCCTTCTCAGGACCGATCCAGCGCAGCTGGCTATCGGAGACCAGGTACCGCCATGTCTTACCCCAATCAGCAGTGAGCTCGTCAAGATCCTTGCCAACGACCAGAGGAGTCACGAGAGAAATGGCAGAGCAAACAATCTCATTACCACGACCAATGGTGAATGTCTACACAGCGAAAATGTATTAGCTACTATCTTGCGGGGATTCTTCCGGTTGGGCCGAGTTTCAAGCTAAATCATGATAACATACCATGCCGTGTCCACTGAACTCTGAGTCGGTGTTGATAATACAATAAGCAGCAGAGTAGTCACCAGCCGCGTTCATAGCATCAGAACCAGTTTTATCGAGGGAGGTCTATACCACGGTTCGAGAGAAGAGGGTCAGACAATCCACTGAGTAAGTAGCTGGTTATAAGCAACAACATACCGGAAACCTCACGTCCCGTGTGCTGAAGCCAGTAATCTTAACCATTGTGGCTGAAAATCGACAATTGCAATGATTCAAATTGGACTAATTTCAATTTCACGCGTCAGGGCCAATGTGTTCCAAGGGCAATACCACTGGCAAAAAAGTTGGACGATGTATAAAATGCGGGGAGCGTCGCGGAGGGGTATAATAAGTATGAAATTGGGGCGGATAGAAGCCTTAAGGGAAAAAACGAAAAGATTCTTTAAATGAAAGAAAGTAAAAGAAAATAAGTAAAATCAGAGAATATTGGCCTGTATATAGAGACGTGTCATCCCCCACGCGAGCCCATCAAATCTCCCCTCCACCCCTCGTTTTGCCTGGATTTTCTCCATTTTCTTTGGGGTTTCGTCCTTTCGAGGCGTCTGGTTGATGGAGAATCTATTTCCACCAATTAAATCGTCGGGTGAGAGATCGGGGTAACTCCGGGGCTGCGGGGACCGGATATTCTATTTCCATTAATTGTTCATCAGCATCGGATATTGACATTTGCAGAGATACTTTGATGAAATACGGATGAAGCATTGTGTTTCCAAATTGTACTAGTATTTGGGTCATTTCAATTTATTTTCGAGCCTCAAGCTTATTGGCATTGCTTGTGTTCCAATGTCGAAGCAGGCCAGCCCCTAGGGACTTTCGTGAAGTCTTTATCCGAATACTGGTAATCCCGGGGCCTAATACACTATCCCATACGGTTGCACTGAGGTCTAAGTTACGTTACTGCTAGTTCCATGCAGTACATGAACTCATAGTGGCATACTGAGGGAAAATGATAGTATGGCTGCTTGTAATACTCTGTGAAAATAAAACACGGGATCAGTTAGTTCGAGTACCTCCCAAGCCCTACTGTTTAGGTAGATAGTAGGGTTTCAACGCTAAGTGCTTCGAATCAGGACGCTATCACAGACTAATATCTGGCTTCTGCAATCTCAAGATGTACAAATCATGTGGAATTGATTGCAAGGCATAATTCCTGCCGATATAATCTGCATAAACATGCGAATGCGTGGTATGAAGTTGTGAATATTTAATTGCATAGATCTGGCATGCATAATCATGCAGACCTTAAGCTGACTACAGAGCAACCCGCATGCCCTTACGCAGACAGTCCGCGCTTCTCGCTCTCCGAGAAGAAGATGATCATACGCCAGAGCTTGCGAACAAGCACTTCGGCCTCTTCGTCCAATGCCTAAAAGATATCATATTAGTAATGTTACTTCTCGATTTATTTTGGGTGGATCGTTTAAGCTTACCTCTTCCAGCTGCTCCACTAGTTCCTGAGGAGATCCGCGTTGCCGGATATGCTCTTCCACAACATCTACCAGCATTTGTTCCTGCACGCCAAGATATTCCACAATTTTCTTCTCCACGAAAGGCTTGATCTGGTCGCTGATGACGGCATCGTCAACAAACTCCCACTTGACCTCCCACTTCCATAGACCTTCTTTGTTTGCTGGAATTTCCGCGGCGAGTTGGCGGGCAGCTTGAGCTCGTTCCTCGTCCGTCAGACCAGCAGCTTCGGCTGCCGAGTCGAACTTGATAGGAATGAGGGGACGACGAGCTGTGCTGGCAGGCTCTTCTTCATCCTCCAACAGACCCTCGACTTCGGCGACTGTACGGCGACCAGTGGCAGCTTGAGCCTTCTGCGCAGCAGCACCCAAAGACAGTTTAAAGCGCTGGGGCTCCTCGCGAGGAGCTGGAGCACGAGCCTCGAGCTCTTGTGCTTGGCGTGCGAGGAAGTCGTCAGCCGCTCCCCGAGCCTGCTCTTGTTGCTGGGCAGACCGGGCAAGTTCGCGCTCTTCTGCAGCTCGATCAGCTTCGTCGATGCTGACTTCACGAGCACGGAAAGCAGCACGGCTGCGAAGCCAAGCCCCACGATCTGCGTAGTATTCAGCAGCTTTTCGGCTAGCCTCCTCATCATCGTTCCACTCCTTAAGCCTCTCATCTGCCTCATCGTGAAGAGCTTTGAGCCTGCCGTCTTCTTCCTTGTCTCGCTTCTTTTCACGTTCCAGGGCAGCTGTACGACTGCGCTCGCGGTTGAGCCATCGGCGTTCTTGGTCAAGGAATTGTTTCTCTTGCTCGGCTTTGCGCTTTTCCTCGCGACGACGTTCAAGCTCTTCATCACTAGCGTCGGAATCCCCATCCTCTCGATCGTTATAGGCTGGGTCTCCATTCATAGAACCACCATTCACAAACGCTACGCCCTTCTGGTAATCCTTTGGAATCTGAACTCCGAATCCTTTCGGTCCCGCAGGTGCATTGGGCATACCACGCTCGCGCGCACCTAGAGGGATACCATTTGCACCACCAGCAGGTCCACTGGGAGCTGAGGCTGGAGGAGACGCAAGACGACTGTGTCGCGAACCTGAGTTTCGGGCACGCTCCATTGCCTCAATCTCTTCCTCACGCTTCAATCGCTCAATGTCTCGGCGATTGCTTCTCTCACGGAAAGCCGCGATTTCTTTGGCAACATTTTCACGCATCTCCGGTGGAATATCAGCGAGTTCGTCCTCTGCAGTGATGGGGATAGTGACGACTTCTCCATCCTTAGTGGTGTCTCCGTCCTTCATGTCGACATCACCTTCATGGTCCAGGGACGATATCTCTTCCTTTTGAGGGAGGCTGGCTGGGTGAAAGAGATCGGACAGGACACTCTTCAGGTTACTACGTGCAGTATCAAGACGTGCTTGAAGTTCCTGTGGATCTCGTTCTCCTCGGGTGGAAATGTACTGTTCCAGATATGTCATGGTACTCTCGTCCACCACCACCTAGTTAGAAACGTTAGTGATATATTTGTCGATAGAATAGGATAGAAAAAGCTTACCAGAAGAGTGCTCTTCTCTACCTCTTTCTCCTCCTGTTCCTCACCACTGCTGGGCTCTTGCCGCTTCACAGGCACCTCAATGTCCTTCAAGACCTCGACTGCGGTCTCGAGGCTATCGGGATCGTCGAATTCAGCGAAACCAAACCGACATGGCTTTTCATCGGCATCTGTGGCACGAATCCAACGACGTAGATTGCCGGCCGATTGGAGGATCCGCTCGATACCGTCATCGCCGCCGACACCCTCTGTAATTCCTCCAACGAAGAGTGTACGCACGATTTCATCCCGGGTTGGAGGCTGGAGCTGCATCATAGCATCGCGGTTATGGTGACGCGGATTCTCCATGCTCGTCGATCCAAGGCCTGCACGTCGACCTGAGCCCTCAGGCCCACGCTCGCGGCCTGTCTCTGGCGCTGAAGATTTGGCAGGACCCGATGTACCTAGACGGATTACCGGTGCGGAGAAGTTGATATTCGGCATATTCGCGGGCGGTTGGAAATTGGCCGGGAAGCTTCCGGGGCGACCAGGTTGTTGAGCATTTGCTTGTTGCATACCCGGAGGGGCGGCGGTACCGGGTGCAGCCATCCCCGGAGGTGGTGCTAGAATCAGTCAGCTTTGAAGTTCTTTGCGCGAATGAAGTCTCCTTCGCAAACTTACCCATTCCTGGTGGTGCTGCAGGGTATGCGCCATATTCAGGGGCGCGGCCATATAGACCAGGAGCTATCGATAGTGTCAGCATTAAAGAGAATCTCATGGATGGAAGCCATTGCGGTGTTTCGCGATCTCAAGGTTGATGGCTTCATAGAAAGCACTCACGCTGTTGATAGGGATTGTACATGACGCAGGTGTACTGAGCCAGGTGACGCAGATCTGTTTCACTTTCTCTGAAAACGTTCGGCTATCGCGACTCAACCAGCAACGATGAAACGTGGTGAAACTCTAGCTGTTCACTCGTTCATCAAGAAACCAACGCGATGATCACAGCTTTTGGCAAAGAAAGATGAAAGTTGCGGGTTTCAAAGGCGGTCCGTGCTTTGGTCTTGGCGCGGCTTTCACGGGGAGCCGCCGTTTCTTTGCATTTGGCTGTACTCCATACTCTTTGCATCTTGGTTATACACTGGAATACTATCGAGGGGAAATGCCGAAGGACTTCAATAGGAATAATATTCTCCAATACCAGCAGGCAATTCTATATTGACTTTCTGATATACAATTATTTACGGGGGGTCCTGAGTCCAGACCCGACCGGAGTAGAAATGTCCGGAGCAGTGGGACTCTGCACCGGTTAAATCTGTGCTGATTCGAAGAAGTGAAATGGATCAAATTGAACAGCTGATCCAAAAGACTTTTTTCCAGAAGCCGATCGGCGGGTGATTAGACTCCGAGTCATATGAACCTTGTGGTTTAGAGCAATTTGACTACGACTGGCTACTAATTGACTAGAAAGAAGTCTATAGTTAGGGGGTTATGATATTTCCTAGTTTGGCCACCGTACGGATTACTGCGCAACAATCTGCTACCTAGTAGAGAAACAACTAAGATCAATTCACTTATTCAATGTTGGACTATATGTTCAAGTTGCAACGGGTCCTAATCACAATCAACTGTAATCAGATCTTGCGGTATACAGCCATATTGTGCCTTGATATGCTGTGATCAGTTGTGGTGGCTATGTGCCGCCAACTTGAATTATCCGGTGGAAGCTGAGGGAATCAGCACCGAGACTTTTCTTCTACTATAATCTAGATATTTCACTGATTTATATGGCAGTTAAAATAGTTTTAACTACACATTATAGTTATATAGAATGCAGTTACTAATTGAATTAACCCATCCTTAACACAGAATGCAGAATACAGCATACAGGACTATGTACAATCAGAAACCGGCCCGAATGCGGCAATGATGATGCTTGCCCCACGGCCCCTCCACCGGACCCCAACACGCCGGTCTTGACGCCATCCGTTTTCTTTTTCTTCCAAGGTTTCCCTCTTATTTTGGCTTGTTCGATTCTATCTTCTTGTTCTTCCTCTGAATCTGTGATACCCCCTCCCCTTTGTCCTACCCTGTGAGTTTGATATCTCTTCAATTTCGCTTGACCGATCCCCTCTCATCCGTGGGAGCTTTCTTCCTTTCTGCTTGCGCTGCCCCGCACTAACATTCGACGCTGACAGCTTTATCCGACTCATCATCATGCCTGGATTCGGACAGGCTACCGAGCTCAGCTCCTGGAAAGCTCTCCAGGAGCACCACACCACTCTGGGTCGTAACATTGTCCTGAAGGAATACTTCGAGAAGGACCCCCAGCGCTTCGAGAAGTTCAGCCGTACCTTTGCCAACCCTGTGGATAACTCGGAGATTCTCTTCGATTTCTCCAAGAACTTCCTGACCGAGGAGACTCTGTCCTTGCTTGTAAAGCTGGCCAAGGAGGCCGGTGTTGAGGAGCTGCGTGATGCCATGTTCCGTGGTGAGCACATCAACTTCACTGAGGACCGTGCTGTCTATCACGCTGCTCTGCGCAATGTCACCAACGAGCCCATGGAGGTTGATGGCAAGAGCGTCGTTGAGGACGTCAATGCCGTGCTCGACCACATGAAGGAGTTCTCCGAGCAAGTGCGCAGTGGTGAGTGGAAGGGTTACACTGGTAAGAAGATCGATACCATCATCAACATTGGTATCGGTGGTTCGGACCTGTAAGTCTTGCCCTTTGTCTTTCAGGATTAGAGAGATATTTTGAATTGACGAGAATTACCATTACTCACTATTTGTTCTCACAGTGGCCCTGTCATGGTCACCGAGGCTCTCAAGCCTTACGGCCAGCCCGGCATGAAGCTTCACTTCGTCTCCAACATTGACGGCACTCACATCGCGGAGGCCCTCAAGGACTCTAACCCCGAGACTACCCTTTTCCTCATCGCCTCCAAGACTTTCACTACCGCTGAGACCACTACCAACGCCAACACCGCCAAGAGCTGGTTCCTCGAGTCGGCTAAGGAGGACTCACACATCGCCAAGCACTTCGTTGCTCTCTCCACCAACGAGTCCGAGGTCACCAAGTTCGGAATCGACAGCAAGAACATGTTCGGCTTCGAGTCGTGGGTTGGCGGCCGTTACTCCGTTTGGAGCGCCATCGGTCTGTCCGTGGCTCTCTACATCGGCTTCGACAACTTCCACCAGTTCCTGGCTGGTGCCAACGCCATGGATAAGCACTTCCGTGAGACTCCTCTGGAGCAAAACATCCCTGCCATTGGTGGTCTCCTGAGTGTCTGGTACAGCGACTTCTTCGGTGCCCAGACTCACCTGGTTGCTCCCTTCGACCAATACCTGCACCGTTTCCCCGCATACCTGCAGCAGCTTTCCATGGAGAGCAACGGTAAGGCCATTACTCGCTCCGGCGAGTATGTCAAGTACACTACCGGTCCCATCCTGTTCGGCGAGCCCGCCACCAACGCCCAGCACAGCTTCTTCCAGCTTCTTCACCAGGGTACCAAGCTTATTCCTGCCGATTTCCTCATGGCCATTGAGTCCCACAACCCTGTCGAGGGTGGCAAGCACCAGCGCATGCTGGCTTCCAACTTCCTTGCTCAGTCTGAAGCTCTGATGGTTGGCAAGACCCCCGAGCAAGTCAAGGCTGAGGGTGCTCCCGCCGAGCTTGTCTCTCACAAGACCTTCCTGGGTAACCGTCCCACCACCTCCATCCTGGCCCAGAAGATCACACCTTCCACTCTGGGTGCTCTGATCACCTACTACGAGCACGTCACCTTCACCGAAGGTGCTGTCTGGAACATCAACTCCTTCGACCAGTGGGGTGTCGAGCTGGGCAAGGTCCTGGCCAAGAAGATCCAGAAGGAGCTGGAGACCCCTGGTGAGGGCTCTGCCCACGATGCCTCCACTAGCGGTCTGCTGCTTGCCTTCAAGGCCAAGGCCAACTTGGCTTAGATTTCTTTTTCCAGTCGAACATCAACGACGATGCGGCTTTGACGAGCAACGAATGATACTTAGTTTAGGTTAATGCCTATTTGAAAAATAAATTGAAATACTTTTTACCCTTGTTCTCCCTTTGCGTTCAAATATTGGTAGCAATCGTAATATTCAATGGAATCTGGGGTTTAGTTTGTTGATAGTCCATGGTTCGGGGGAAAAGACGTGGGCCAGGCCGATCTCCGCGCGCCGCTAGGGCAAAAGCCAAAAACTAACACCAGGGTGTCTCCACGATCTTCCCAACTCACCCAAGTCGCCATCGCGAGGCGGCGAGATCATACCATGAAGCTCACAAATATGCCCTTTTCAACTCCCTTAAGCCGAGTCCCTGGCGCTGTCGCTTTTCTTTCCCTGGCTGGTGCACTGTGGCCAGCCACTACAGCAGCGGGGAGTGTAGGTGGCGACGGCGGGGAGGGATATAAACTGGGCGATGAGATTCCAGTATCTTGTTTGAATAGAACACTGTGAGTGATCCGTGACTCGTTACATAAAAAAATTACAACGCAGAATGTTTGACTAATTCTTTACTGCGCTTTCAGGGACGGAGAACATGTATGCGCCGAGGTCTCCTGAAGAGACACATCCCCGAATATCAGCAGACAATTAACGACCACGACAGATCACGGACAGTTTAGGAAAACTCCAATACGTCCCCTTTGTAACATGCAACGAGACATCTCGCTCTCTCTCAATCCATTATGGCGTTTCAGAAACAATCACCTGTACGGTCCCCGCGCTCTCGGACACACTATACCACCTCCTCGAATTCTACGTCCACTCCGACGTCCCAATGACCTGTCGCATACCAACCGCCCCCCTTGCACAAGCAAATGCCTTCTTGTCTGAATCCAAAAATGACGCCGAATCCGACGAGAGCGGCTCCCTCGCCGCATTGAACGACAATGGTCCTCCCTTCACACCTGTGACTGTCGCTTTACAGGGGACGTTGCAGCGCAGTCACCTCCACATCTGGACGGATATGAACATGCTTATGCATAACATTGCTTCCGATGCCGCGGCACAGGATAGTACTGATAATAAGCAGAGTGGACAACCTGGATACGCGGTAGCTGGTACAGCGTACTCCACGCCTGAATTCGAGAGTGCGATGCAGAATGTCAAGTTGGATGAGGATGATAAGGCCATAGCGCTTGCGCAAGCCGCGCGTGAACCTTGGACACCTGGCCATGGAACGAAGGTTATTCGGGGTGAACCGTTGACATTTTCGTTTCATGTTGCTTGGGTTGAGGGTGGTGCTGGTATTGGTTGGCCGGATAGGCCTGCTTCGTACTCGTTTCTTGGACCTGGCGGAAAGGTCCCTGTTAAGGGCTCTGGGTCTAGCTCGTTCTTTTCCCGCGTGTTCTTTTTCTTGATGGCTGCCTCCGTTGGTGCGTTGGGCGCGTTGTACTGGGAACGGAATGGTGGTCGAATGAGAGGTCGTCCGTCCTGGAAGGGTGATGGCATTTTGGGCGTGCCGCCTGCCAGAGGTAAAGGATCGAATGTATCTTTTGGAAATGGCGGACGTATCAATGGCTACGGTGGTTATTCTTCCTCTGGTATGAATGGAAGTGGCACTGGAAATGGTACTGGCTATGGAGGGTTCATGACTGGAAAGAAGGATTGAGGATGATATTATATTCATGATTTACTAGATTGTATATTTCAGGAAGTGGCTTCGGAACGAACACGGACGGAGTTATAGATGTTTTAGGTCAAAATTCGATACATTCAAGATCTAATGCATATGAGGACAGGTTGAATAATAAAAGAAAAACTTTGCAAATAGTTATACATGTATCAAAAAGATCTCACCTGCTGATCATAGGTGAGACATCACACGAGATATCGTCCCCCATTATGCGCAAATCTCAGTATGTACAGCGCCAAAACAGATGATTCTCACCATCCTTGTGTCTGCATTCGCTGGATCTTTCTCACGGTCTCCTGGAAAGAGAACTTGAAAAGTTTCCTCCACCGCATACGCTTCTGCTCCTTCCGCACTGCACCCTTGCGCTTGTGGAAACGCTGCTCGAATGATTGCGCCTTAATCTTGTTTGTGGCACAGGTCATTTGCAAATTGCGAATAGCAGCAGCAAGATCGACTCCACGCTCCGGCTCAACGTGAATTTGACGACCCAGAGTCGGGCCCAACTTCAGCTCCATCTTGCGCGAGGCCAATTGCTGTGCCATACGTTCCTGATTGTGTCGGCCAGCGCTGGCGCTGAGGGAGGCAACATTTGCTGCGAGAGAATCGGAGTTTCCACGACGGTTGGAGTTACGGCTGTCTGAAGGTGGTGTAGCGCGGTTGCCCAAGTCGAGTTTGTTGAGGATTTCATCGAAGTCGGAGGCGACATCGGAGGGCTGTTCTTGGGATTTTGGGGTGGCTGCGGGTGTATTTTGTGCGGAGGATTCAGAAATCTGTGATGGAGTTTGTTTCGGTGGTTGAGATGGGGCGTTTGAGGAGTTGTATCGGAGGGTGCAGTTAAGGAAAGATTGCTGGAATCGAGGTTGTTGGTTCAGCAACCAGGGTGTTGGCCGGGCACGGAGGCCGCGGGCCAGAATTCGAGAGTCCATTTATTGAGATTGCACCTGTATATTCCTTTACAGGTCCGATTGGATGTATGAGGCAGTTGCTTTTGCCCAAGAGGTGAATGTGACGGAGGTTGGCGTGGATCGCGAGAAGGCGGACCAGATGGATGAAATTGTAGATCACGTGCACCTCCGTAGCTTTGAGCGTCGCAGGAGTATCCACGCGCAATGCCTTTTCTTTTATTTGAACGTTGGTTTTGTTTGCATGAAATTGCGATCTGCAAGATCGAATTGAAACAATACTACGGCATGTCTTCCATTTCGATCGCAACCCTCCCACGCATGAGTCGCGATGCTCTGAGCGCTCTGCTCAAATCTACCACTGGAGCCGACAAGCTTGCTATTATCGATGTTCGAGACTCTGGTATGATAAATGATCGACCCTCCGCATTCTGATTTCAGTTTAAACTAACTGATTCATGAAGACCATGTCGGTGGCCATATCAAGACTTCAAATTGGGTCCCAACCTCCACTCTAGACGTTCGTTTGCCGGAGCTACTTCGCACTCTGAAAGACAAGGAGAAGGTCGTCTTCCACTGTGCTCTTAGCCAACAACGTGGGCCCTCTGCTGCACTCCGCTATGCCCGTGAACGTGAGCGTACTCTCAGCCCCGAGGAGTGCCAAAAGCAAGAGGTTTATGTTCTCGAGGGCGGATTTGTCCAGTGGCAAGAGAAGTATGGCAAAGATGAGCAACTGACAGAGGCATACGTGGAAGACATCTGGCAGGAGTATTAAATTCCAGTCGGGCATACTATCAGGCTCAGATACCCATCTCCATGCTTTATGAGACATGAACAACGAATTAGGTTAGAGGCTATGATATAGACAAATCGCAATAACGACATTCGAATTGACACAAGCTGTGTTGAACGGACTTATCAAGCCATGAGAAACATTATTAATGTAGCAGATCCCATTCAGAGATCAAATGCTAGTAGCTTATAATACATATCTATATCACATATTGGTTTTTTATAATACAGACGTCTTGTTCTCTATTCAAGACATGCTAATGCCCCCTCCAAATCCAACAGGACGTCTCTGGCCATTGTTCTCCGGGACGATAGTCATCACTTTGTAGATCTGACCCATTGAGCCGGAGTCTTTCTCGACTAACCTCTTCCAACCACTTTCCAGAGTCTTCCTGTGCTCTTCATCCTTGACCTTTCGGAGAAGCTGCTGCATCCGTTCCTCAATACCTAATGCTGACAAAAAGTCTCCCTGCTCTACAGGCCCATGAACCTCTACACCTTCGCTTCCTTCGAGGGCAGCCTCGGCAAGAGACGTGAAATCAACGTCTGCACTAACGTCAACCTGGCCAGGCGAAGACAGAGGAGGGACGTTCTCATGGTCTTTGATGCCACGCAGAGAGTTAATAGGAATGGTGGATGAGGTACCATAGTCCATAATCAAAGCTGCGCCAGATGGAGTCTTCTTGACAGGCTCTGGAGCAGCGGCATTTGCAGATCGAGTGGGTGCACCATCACCACCAATACGACGTGCGAAGTCTGCAGCGTAGATGCGGCTCTCTGGGCTGACTTCAATGGTTGAGCCAGGCTGTGATTTGAGCGCACGGTAGCGCTCAGATGCCTCGGGAATTACAAGAGAGTTAGGTGTGGAGGCTTTCGCCATAGTCAATTTGAATTCGGGCTCGCCCTCGATGTTTTCCTCGACGGCCTTGGGATTCAAAGTGACAAGTAGCTCTCGCCATTGAGGGGTATTGGCGACCTTCAATGGTTCATGTAGCTTCTGCGGCCCGGTAGGTGTCATAATTTCCTTGGGCTGCGGCTCATTCTCCGGAGCTGGGGGAACTGATTCAAAGGCGTGAATTGGAAGCGCGTCGAAGAATTCATGTGCGAAAATGAATGGAGTTTTTCCTTCCTCTGTAAACCATACGACTTAGCTCAAATTGATAGTCAATATAGTGAAGATTTGTTATTCTTACCGTGAGGCAATAAGCGAATGTCTTCCACCCAGATGACCGGCACATCGAAGTATTTGCAGGTACTCCGATGGCCAATATCAGTCTCCTCAATCACTGCCTCTTCTCCACAAAGGGTGGTTTTCTGAATGTGTCGCAGAGTAGGACTTGCCTCGACAAGATATATAGCTTCAACACTAGATGTAAAGCTCTTGAAATTGCGAAATGTCTACCGCATCGAAAGTTAGCCCATACTCGATCCTACGAAACCAAGAATGAAAAATAATCGCGAAAGCTTACCCGCAGCATATCATCCATTAATGTTCCTTTACCAGGTCCAACCTCCATTAACTGAACACCACTTCTTGTCCGGCCTTGAGCCATCCATTCCGCAATTGCCCAAATACCGACGAGCTCGCCAAAGACTTGGGAGATCTCAGGTGAAGTAACGAAATCACCATGCTTGCCAAACACAGCTCCACCCTCCTTGGTTGTATAATATCCGCCTTCCGGGGAAGTCAAAACTTGGCGCATAAAGGCTGAGATCGGGATCGGGCCTGTGACCTAGATACGCAATGGTCGTCAGTACAAATGCAAAGACGTCTGTATTCATGGAAAAGACTTGCCTTCATAGCACTAGCTAGTATACGTGCTAGTGGTGTCGACCATTGTCTTTGCTCGAATGTTGAATTGCATCGTCGCGCATTTGTCGACAGAATCGTATTGCGAGACCTGCGGAGGGCATGCGAAGCGATGCGCCTAGCAGCCGAATTCATTTTTTCTCAAAGCCGATGAGCAATCGCTATGTCTTGGAGCCCACAGAGGATTGAGGTTCTGAATCCAAGTCTCTGACAGCGACGACCGCGCGTTTGACAAAGGCCCAATCTGAATGTTGTTCCTGATGTTTCTCTCTCCAAGTCTGTCCTCCGCTAAACCTCCGCCGCACGTGATCTTATCTTTATCGGAATCGTTCAAGAGTTGCCCGCAGGAGACAGACGGGCTTGCCAAAAGTCAAGTTAGGGAAAGGATTATATTCTAGACAATTACTGCATAGTCGTACATTTCATAAACCAAATAGACTGAAAAGCGAGAATTGTACATTGTATTGAGCAAACGTTCGAGGGTTCCTCAAGCCCGTCTCCGCCTGTTTTGGTTGCTATGCGATCCCGAATCCACCATCATTTGATCACTGTAAAGGTCCGAGTATCGACTATCAAGAGCTTGGCCCTCTTCACCGAACCCATAGCTACCGTCTTGGAGTTTCGGGTCTCCGCGGCGATTGCGTCGGTCCCGGTCAGCTTGTTCTCGAAGATTGTTGAATGAGTTTTGCGTATTGACGTGACTATTGGTATTGACGCCGATTGGGTTCAGCTTGAAAGACAATAGTCGCCCGTCCGCCTAGCATACGTATTAGCAGGCTATAAGACTGGAATTTTGGTTCATTTAAGGTGCATACCCTTTGGTTGTTGAAGTTTGCTACTGTATTCTCTGCAGTCCACTTCTCCGCGTAAGTAATTTCCGCCGTGACCGATGGCGAATGGCTGATGACTCTGCAACTCAGCATTGGACCAGTGCTGGACTCTAGGGCAGATTGGATGTCTGCAGCTGAAGTCCCGGGCGCAAAATTGCTAGCTACCACCACAAAGGGACCTGAGGCGCCCTTGATAGACAGGCCACTGCTGACGTGCCGCGGTTTGCTATCCTGAGTATTCTGGACAAGAGAGAGTAAGCGCTCTTGGTGTGGGTGTTCCTTCTGATGTTTCCGGTTCTTCTTTTGTGTAGGCTTCTCGCGTGATCGAGCGGATCCGACTGTTGCAGGGGCAGGATTGGTATTGACTTTCGTCTTCGGTTGAGGCTGACTTGTTCGGAACGATGCAGAGGCGGATCGCTAATTGTCGAACAGAAAGATGTTAACTGATTGACTCTGTAGACAAAAGGCTAACACATCAAGTATACCTTCAATTTGTTTGCAGGGCCAATGCGGCTAGCTAGAGACCCCGGTTTCGCTGTTTGTGCTCTGCTCAGCGCGCCAGCGCCCGAACCGGGCGCGCTCGCTCTCCGTCCCTTCTTATTCTTGTCCTTCCCAAGGATCTGACTAGCTAATAGTTCATTTTGCTTCTTTTGACGATCTGTAATGCATCAGAGACGAAGTCGTTTCTCCAGAGTCGGGTGCTGCGATGGGGGTGGATGTTTACCGGATTGAATGATCTCGTCAAAAGAAGGCGCTTGCGAAGCTTGCTTTTTCGCCATGATGATAACCTCTCGCTCACAAAATAGTGTTGTCCCAAAAGGTCTGGCGAAAGCGCTAATGTGGGTTCTGCGAAGATGGGAAGCGTCGCAGATTGAGGAGTTGCAAGAAAAGAAGCTCTCGGGGTCCAAGTGGGCCCTTGCCGAGAAACATTTCGGGCCGATTGGAGACTGCAAGCATAGGCAATTAGACAAACATGATATATTAACGAATCCCTTCTTTGGTTCATAGAGACAAAATGAGGCGATAAAAGCTTAATTAATATAAAAGAACAAGCAGAAGAGAAAAAACGAAAAAAAAAATAGAAAATGAAGACCAGAAAGAAGAAAATAGCAACCTTCCCCATTGACTAGATCCAACCAAAGCGGAAAATGTATAGATCAATTTCGTAGAAATTACTAGCGAATGGACATAAAATTTGTACACCTGTCAGCGGGCAGTAAATATACCTTACACGCAATGAAGTCGAGTGAGGCTGATCTTCAGGGACTCGTAAATTCAGCAATTCTTGGTAAAAGTGTCACGTTAGAATTGCTGGAGGGCATTAGTTTAAAAAGCAGACAAAAAAAAGAAAGTCGAGAAACAGTCCAAATTCAGCCCAGCTTTGAATATTGAATCGAGGTATCAGATAACTACTCACCATCATGCCTTTTAATCATCTATGTGATGTTTGGCATTCTGTTTCGAGGCACATATACTCGGCGTTGGTAGATTGACTTCAATCTAATCCCAACCGGATGGATTCGATCAGCCATCTTGACACAACTTTTAGAGTCTTATACAAGGAATTGAACCCAGAATAAATACTTATTGCTGGGATTCAGGAAGCAGCTCAGAGTCCAATAAATTCAGATGATTCATTTACACTGTTTGGCATGGACTTTAAGCAATTGGAGACGAAATTTTGCCAAGCTGTATGACCATGTCTGTATTGACTTGAAGAGCCCTAGACTAGACTGGATCGAATCGGCTGAAAATAATTATAAAGCGAGCCTTATTATTAATTTTTAGCCCGTGATAATCCACTTTGGGGGCTGGTTTAATTTAGGGCTTCAAGAGGATAGGAGGGTAGGTCTGATACAGCGGGGCCATATGCATATGGCCCCAATCTAGGAATTTCATAAGAAGTGCTGAGATTCCCACCCTCAATTTACTTTTTCAATACTTCAAATACAATCGCAATGGCTCCATCTCTTCCCCCACGATATGAAATCCGCTCGCTCGGACCAGAGCATACGGACTGGGCTGGGGCAATTTGCGCCCATACAAACATGTTTCGTTCGCCAATATGGCCAATTCTATACCCAGAGAACAGAACCCAACGAGCATACAAAATGTTTCAGACGGGAGAATATATGATGAAACACCAGATTGACTCGGGACTTTCGCTTGGAGTCTTCGACAAAGAGTATCAATTCAAGCGACCAGAGTCCGAGGCTACTGGAGGCAAACTGTACTGGGATTTGGAGAACACGGACGCTACAGAAAGTGAATTAGAAGACCAAATGGATTTCCCACTGGTTTCAGTTGCTATGGCATATGACGGCATCAATGCCCTAGATATGGAACAGATGAAACCTCTCATTGCAACACTTCCGCTGTTTGCTACAGCCTACAAAGCTCTCAATGAGCTAGATACGCGTGATCCTGCTTCATGGAAACCTACAGCAGCAGGACAGGTGCTTATGCGCAACGCCACAAGTACTCGCGGAACTCATGAGGGCCGTGGGCTCATGAGGTGTCTTGCAGAAGAGATGATGAGACGCTCCGCAGCTCAAGGTTTTCGAGGTATCCAAATCGAAACTGGTTCTGAGGCTGTCCTCAAAGTTTGGTCAACTCCACCAGCACCGTTCAAAGAAAATGTCATTGGAAAAATACATACGACTACCTACGCCGAAAAGAACGCATCTGGGGAAACGATATACCCGTTCCGGCCCGCTGATCTCAACCTTGGAAAGGTATACATGGATCTTCGGGCTGCAGCATGATCTTGTCCTGCTTTTCTCCTAACATTACAGTTCCAGATTTGGATTTTGAAATGTGTGTGCTCACTCCTATCAAGCTTGAACGTTGTTGTAGGGATGGCAGAAGAAATGTGACCAGAGATGTAGGCAGCTTGAGCAGGGTCCGACATTATATAGATCTGCTAGAATGTAATATTTCACACTCCAGGTCTTTCAAGTTACTAACTTATATATCCCTAAAATGAGGCATCTTCTCATTAAACCCATGATGGCAATTGGAATTGGCCATTGTAAACCTGTACTGCGACCAGACCCCTCAGCCATACCTACTGTTGAGGCTCAAATCTACGATAAGATCCATCACCCTATTTAAGAGATTGCAAGCTTAGCACTTTGGAATGTGCTAAGCTTGCAGTCGCATATTGGAGCCTTAAGCGATTCTCACCTCCTTTTAGATTGATTGATGCTGTTACTCTACTAGATAGTATCAATGGTAAATTGTGGAATCCTGTTATTTCGTATTTTGTACATCATAATATAATATTAAATCGCTCGGCAAGCATAGAAAGATTTCGGTACCAACATCAGTAGTGACCATACTTCGGGTCTCTGTCGACTAACTCCACATCACTGTTCGAATCATCATTTTGTGATCGTGCTGTGTAGTTAACAGAGTAGCTGACAGACTTGTTGATCGTGCTATTTTGTCCGTTTTTGGTCCCATTATTTCGATTCTCTGGTGCGGCCGAACCATACGTCCTACCGTATGTCCGTGCAGAAGAGCCACCTAACAAAGCAGGGAACCAACGTGCAAGGAGAGCTCTTGATGCGGGTAAACAAGCACACAATATGGATATCTGGCACTCGATGACGGACCAGAAAATGAGCGGATAAAGACCCAAGGTCTGGTTAATGCCCCAGCGATTGTTCCAGAAGACTATAACTCTGATAATGGCGATGATGGTGAGACTGGTTTAGTAAAAGTTAGTACAATCACTCATAGTCAAGGGACATTTCAGCGATAAAACTAACAGTGAGCCGACAACAAACATCAGTGCCACGGTAGCCTTCTGTCGTAGAGGCATCTGTAGCTTGCTCACTTCGTAGACAGGTAGTACAATGGTCACCGTATCCACGAAAATGTTCACCAAGCAATTGACCAGAATAGAGTCGATAAAATTGATGCACTGTCCTTGCTCTTCATTCTTCCAACCATCCCAAGTCAGATGCACCGGCAGGCATCGAAATGAATCCACAAATGCCCAAGTGATACCGATCGCGGCATTGATTCCAATGAGAGCGTATGATATATACCGAAATGTGGGACTTTGAAAGATGCGGAGTAGAAAGAGAACGACCGATATTTTGGCAAGCGATATTTGGATCTTGTACATCACCGCAAGGGCTTGGAAAAACTACGCACCTAGTTAGAACGATAGGCCTTAACACAGAGAGGAAAGAACGAACCTTATAGAACTGGGTGATGACGGGAAAATCAACATCCCAAATATTTTGACCGAATCCATAACGGATCACTGGCGTGAAGTTAGACTCCGGGGCTTTTGGAAATAGGAGTAAGGGGAATCTTGACTTACTATAAGTGTAAAGCACATAGATCACGACGCCCATGAACTATACAATTTATTAGCAAGCCCAAGACCAAGATGGATGAATCCAGACACACTGCAAGATAATGCACCTACATATGAAACAATAATTGTATAGTCATCCCATCCCCATCCACCCGCAAGCCCACTTCCCTTGGCAAATATTCTTGCCACGAAAAATACCGAAGCAAGAATTAAAGGGGCCAGAGTCGAACCATTGATGGGCTGAGGGCCTTGAAGCGGGGCGATATCACATGTTTTCTCATAAAGTCGTTTTGTAGCTGGAAATATTAGATCAACCAAGACAACGCTGATCAAACGCAAGTGAAACTCACTAAAGAAATCCTTTGTTGTACACTTGCTCTCGACGCAGTTGAGCAGAGCATCTGGGCGAGAGTCACTAGCACAGAAGCAAGTGCTATTCGTCTCAAGGGAGCATGTTGAGAAAAGACTTTTATCGCAAGTTATCTGTGATAAAAATTGTCAGCTCTGCCAGTATAATACTGGTTATCCATAATTGCACTTACAGCGCAAGAAGGGAATTGTATCGTAGAGGAGTCTGCTGCGCTGGTCCCTATTACCGATAGGGCCAGAATACTACCAAGCAGATATATATAATTTCTCATCATGAAGTCGAGTGATTTTTCAGACACACGATGATTTTGGAAATGGGGGCAGCACCGGGTTTATGTTTCGTCCCGACTCGGCATGGCTGACTGAAATCCGCAGCGTGGAGAATGGTTTCATATATACTAGTGCTATTTTTTCTAAAAAAGAAAAAAAAAGAAAGAAAAAAAAAGAAAAAAAAAGAACTTTTGTTTTCATACAGTACGATAGTAAACTAAGCCACGTGTAAACCAGGGTTAAGGTTAGGGGGTTTCGCACTTTTTGAGACATGGCAGCACATAGTAATTGAGCCCCAAAAGTTCGGGACGACCGGAGGAGCTAGGGCCGGTACTCGGTATGTTCGGTGAGATCTTGATCGGGAAAATCATCCGCTTAATATCGCTTGGATCGCCGATAATATGGACCAAACTTTGCCCTGGGTCTCCACAATGAAGATTGAGAACAATGGCCCGGCGCCGGTAGATTTCCTATAGAGATCGCAGATTTTGTATACTCCATACCGCTATACTTATGTGTTCTATCGTACACTAGAACTAGAGGATAACTTGAAGTCTTCTGCTTCAGGTCCTAGTGCGGAATCGGTCGTCAATCTAGTTGTAAATTCTTCTCCATTCCAATTCTTTGCAAAGTCTATAGAACGACACAATGCATTAAGGGATGAAATATCAAAACTCTCCATGGCCACGCGAGAATTTTTGTGGGGACCTCGGCTTCTATCTGCAGGTAATTTTGTATATCAGGGATGCATGCATACCCCACCTATAAACTCATGTCCACCTGGACATGATCTGGGCAGAGAGGCTATGATGCTAGAGGTGCAATAAATGGTATGAACGTGACGACATTTTCAGAAGCGGCTATGTTGAAATACGAATTCAACAGGATGTAAGTAGTCTAGAAGACCTGTCTGTGATGATAGAGATCATGAAATCGCACGGAGTCAAATGCGGTAAACATATACTGGTGTCTTAGATGTCAGCCACTGTTTGGCAAGCCAAAGGTTCTAGCCAAAGCAAACTCAAAATTCAGTAGTGGCTCAGCTCAAATCTGCTTAGTATGCACTGTATTTATCGAAGTCAATGGCGCTTGCTTTGAAGCTCGGTATTAAGCCCCCCATTTCCAGCCTTAAAGTGGATACTACTAAATCACGAAATTTTCTCTCGTGTTCTAGAATAACAAACCCCAGGCAGAGCTAGTTTAATTGGCCGAGGGTCTTACCAATGAACAGCAAAAAGCTCATCAGATATAAATACGCACAAAGATAAGACATAAACTGGATTTTGTGATTTGTCAGAGGATATGTTGACCGAGTCTTGTATTTGAGGCGAACATGAGAAGTTTGCGCATCACTGTACGTAGTAACATAAAGCGAGTAACAACTTGAAGTGAGTATCTCTTCGAGCAACCCATCTCAAATAAATTGAAAGCCTGGCCCGCCTTTCTCATGAACCGATGGTGGTATGTGGAGTTGCCACATTCATTATAACAGCAAAATAACGTTGTGAGGAAGGGAAAAAAGTCAAATTGGTAGTCGAAAGCCCCATCATTCAATGGTGACTAGATCCCAATAATACTGGCTCAGCAGAGACCGCCAAACTTATCAAACCGGGAACTGTACACCAGTGTATAATTAAACCTCAAAATTGAGGATATGCTGAAAGCACAGAGGATGACACCAAAACCGCCACCACCTGCGAGGCACTTGAAGTTTATTTCTATGTAGTAAGCAGAAGTCTTCAGTGTAAAGTAAGCAGTAAGCATATAATTTTTGCGAAAGACGAATAAAGGATAAAAGAAAGGGGAATGGTGTGTATAATTAATTCAAGCTTCGGAGGTAAGATTATTATTGTGTCCCTAGCACATATTACAAGTGGAAAGACTCCCTGAAGCTGATATGAAGTGCCGGTGTCAGCTGTGAAGTGTCAACATTCAAGTTGGAAGTTCACTGAACTAGTACACTAGTCACATACTATGAGTGAAAATATAGTTTATTTTCAGTCCTGAGGTGTGCTAGCGTTGCACACTAGCACACTTCAATCTCGTAATTTTGGAAAATTGATGACTAGACCTGCAATGCACTTCTCAACATGTCTTAGACACATCCGCAGAAAATAAATTCAGCGTTATCTTTCAACGCTCGGCCGTTGAAACACACGGGTGGACGATCCCGTTACTCCAGACTCGTACGGAGTAATAGAGCGCAGCTCAAGTCGGAGGATCTGCAGATCTCGCCGGGCTATTTCCCGCGCTAGGAAAGTCGACGCCGGAGCTAATGAGCACCGCCTGACGGGAAATTGATCACTTAATTTCACTGCGAGCCTTATGCTTGATTTACTCTCTGGAGGTTTCAAGTTCACGGTGAAATCAGTCTAAGAATACCAAGGAAAGTACATAATGACGTGCGAGGACATCGTACACCAGTCCAAGGTGTGAAAGTACAGATTTAGTAAATCACCTGATCATGGGCATGCAATATCCATATTGTATGCAATATATAGGTATATGGATATACCTATATATTGCATACATTCATAGGGCTCTTGACTCAGAAGAAGAATAAATTTCAGCGTTGTGTAGAAATATATATTTCAAGATGAAGCTTTACGTTCATATCCAGAATTGAACTAAAATTGCCATCAATCATCTTACTGAAGCTCTACTGCAAATCTGCCCTTCATTTGCTTGAGCAAGTCATTTTGTCTCAGTACTATGTATGTAGTACTAGTTACTACATACACAAGTACATAGTATGTACTTCGGGGTCCTCATTCGGAATACGAGCTGAGTCATCTTTTCGCTTTTTAATTCAATAAAACTTATTATTGAATTTGACGTCTCTTGTGCATCCACGACACTTCTAAATCGATATTCTGGAACTGCTATCCTGGTGGTACAAAGTCATTTATCTTACTCAACTCCAGAATACAAAATCGAGAGACGTTGAAGTTCCTCGTCTTTCCCGCTTCCACAATATCATTTCCCTGCATTTTTCTTTGCTCACATATGCACAATGTCATTGGATACTACTATGGAAGATGAGTCCAAGAATCAGATTTCTCAAGCATTGCCAAAACATTTCGCATGTTCATCCTTGACTCGACTCTCTGGTGGTACCGCGAACTTCGTATATCGGGGCCTATTATCCGATGCTACAAAATCGATCATCATCAAACATACTAAAGAGCATTCTGCATCTAACCCAAATTTCAAGATTGATATCCAGAGATGTGTTGGTCATTGCTTATCCGAGAATATAAATTGGCTCAAACATAAACGCTAATACCTCTTGTCAGCACTTCGAAGAGGCCATCCTTCGTTCACTGGATAGTCTGCTGCCATATTCCGAGGCTGGCATTACCGTTAGAACACCTCAACTTCTTCATTTTGATGCGAAGGAGGATATACAGATAGTTGAGGATCTCCCAAGCTCTGTTGACCTCAAAACCTTCCTGCTTTCGAGCGTGTCAAGTGGGATTTCCAAGTCTTCAGCCAGGGCCCTCGGTCGCGCGCTCGGGTCTTGGCTGCGGTCATTCCACGACTGGGGCAATAGTAACGATCGAAGTGAATGCAAGGAAACAATTAGCAGAAATCAAACCATGAAGGACCTCAAGTTCTGGGTAAATTACACTATACTACTTGACACGGTTAAGAATTTCCCCACTATCCTTGACAAGAGTCGCCATATCTTCGAAAAGCTTCACGATTTTGCTGCAGCGGAGCTGACGCAAAGAGAATATGACGATGAATACGGGATAATCCATGGTGATTTCTGGACAGGAAAGTATGTTTGGAACCACTCTGGCCCGCCATAAGGTCTTATAAAATGTGAAGCAAAAAGTAACTTATATCGCTGTCTAGTATCCTTATTCCGAACGCCGAGGCTGGTGATCAGCTTGAAACAACTTTGTTCGTCATTGACTGGGAGCTTTCACAAATTGGAAGTAGAGCACTGGATCTTGGGCAGATGATTGCCGAACTGTACGAAACAGAACTTTTCAACAGGTCGAAGATTGGCGTTTCTATCATCGAGGGGCTTCTTCAGGGATATGGCCACTTGAGTGACAAAATGGCATTTCGCACTGCAATCCACGTCGGTGTTCATCTTGTCTGTTGGGGAAGTCGTGTTCCTGGATGGGGTGATGAAGCTCAAGTTGAAGAAGTTGTGAAGGTGGGAAACGACTTGATTGTTCAAGGATGGGCGAAGAATAAAGAATGGTTTGATAGCCATGCACTTGGTTTGTTATTCAAAAATTGAGACGAGGTCCGCATGGTTTGATCAAGTGGGCTTGCCCATGAGATCTACAACTACTGACCCATACGTTTTCTGCAAATGTCTCCCACTTGCGATCCCTGGTCTAGTCATGGTCCAAAATGAATTTTCATACTTGTCAGATTAGAGTTAAACGTCTTTCCCTGAAGAATTATATGTAGTCTCTTGCCAGGTCACATCACGTTGCACTCTGATGGAGTTCAATGGTACCTCGTCCCCAGATGCATCATCCGCATGACTAACTTCCAGCTGCATACGTTGCTTGGAGATCAACTCGCCAGGTGGTCGCAGAACCAGATTCCCCCCACTTCTGTGGGCTAGACTGTTGAAATCGTTTGTGTTTGCATGAGAAGTACCAACGGTGCTGGCGAACTTTGAGGATATGATCATAAAAAGTGGTCTCAAAGTAGGCAAGCAGGCAGAGATTATGCCACTGGAGCACTCTATGAAACACCAGGTACAGGCCTTGGCGAGAGTCCATGGAGTATCGGCCGGGTCAAATTCGAATAGCGTAGAAAAGCGATAGGCACTTGTAAAGACAACACTTTTCCGCAATTCAATTGTTAGTCTGTATAATTCTGAAGCAATTCAATTCATCCATAGATGACAGAAAATATCCAATTCAATATTGGGGAAGAAACTGACAAACTACCCAGTAGAAATAACGCAATTACCGACAATCGATGGGTAAGATTTGCGTGTAGACCCCATACAACATGCACCGGCATTGAAAGAATGGCGATGTCTGTCAAGATATTCGGGACTGCATTCCCGATAAACGAACCCTTTAGATTGATGCAGGTCCCAGGGAGATTCACGTTCCAGGCTTTCGCAATAGGGTTGCATTGAAATACGCTGACACATATTATAGCAATAACCCATCCAACAGCGATACTTCCTATTATATAAGAGGCGATGCGGAAATTGCGTGTTGGAAATATGCGTGCGTACATCAAGAGGATAGAGACCTTGATTATCCCCACAGTTGTGCAGTATACACATTCGAATGCCATAAGTAGCTAGAAATCTTCTGTTAGTCATTTGATATCCTCGAATAGTTGTTGTCAAGTTGCATTCTGTCAAACCTTTGCAATCATAATGACGTTTTGAGTTGGTAGAGCGGCTGCATGGCGCCCCAGGCCATAGTGAATCACTGGTGGAAAAGACGTTAGAAAGTCATATGAACACGAAAAGATTGCGACAAAGGTCGTCTTACTGGCCAAGTTAAGGCCACAGGTAGCAAAAAGAAACATCTGGACACTCGAGCATCAATATCATTGGACGGAGCCTAGGAGAAAAGTACTGTAGAATACCAAGTACTGGTTGATACTCACCACCGAAAGCACCATTGTATAATCATCCCATCCAAAAGATAGACCCTTTTTCCGTCGTGCTGTAAATCGCAAGATCACGAAGAAAAGTCCCAAGGCTGTCATAGCGATCGTCTGCGTCCGGTACTCCCCTTGGCGATTCTCGCTCAGATCCACTGCCGATGCCATCTTATTGAGGCGCACGTCTAACGACGTTGCAATAAGCTCAAACAGAGCTATTGCAGCGGCAGGGATGAATTGACTCAAACTTCAAGAGCTTTTGCAAGGATTTCTTACAGGCAACATATTATACCGTGTTTCTCCTATACGAGCAAAATCCTTTCTTTCGGCCCCAAGGAATGAGCGGGCGAACCCCCCCCCCACACAGGGACAACTTCTAGATTCTGTCAAAAACGGGTGATTTTCTGCCAATCTGATTTAAAATTATTACGGGCAAATCAGATTGCCCGGTTGCCAATTGACTACGAGGCTTGCCAGCGACTGACATCGGCATTGCTGCTGATTTAGTTCCGTGGCTTGAAGATCATCCAGCCGTCTGGGGCAGCGTGGAGCGATCTTGTCCCCATGTCGTTAACCGTTGGACCGCGGATAACTTCCGGCCGAGACATGACAGCCACTAAATCCTGGACCATGTAACTAACGAGCTGGTGCGACTTGCATCTCCTGTGCGCGGGCTAGATGTGGACATTACACCATGGGGTGCCACGGCATTGGATCTAGTTATCGGGATAGTCATCCGTTAAACTACTTGAATTTTCCCTTCCCCTTGAAATAATATTTTGTTCCACCGCGACAGTGAATTGCCCTATTTTCAGCTACTTCCAAAAGAAAATATGGCCACCAAGACCAGTCCCATATTTGTGTTCGTGCCTGGCGCATGGCATACCCCTGATACGTTCGACACCATTCGTGGGTTGTTGGCTGAAAGAGGATTTGACTCGGAGGCCGTAGCGAACCAATCGGTTGGTGCCTCTGATCCATTGACTGGGTTGCATGCCGATATTGCTTTTACCAAGGGTGTTCTGCAAAAATTGTGCGATGAAGGTCGACAAATCGTGGTTGTAGCTCATTCCTATGGAGGAATGGTCGGCGCAGGGGCAGTTGAAGGCCTTAGCTTTTCTGAACGCTCCAAGGCAGGCCTGCCCGGTGGTGTGATTCAGGTTGTCTGGATGGCTGCTTTTGTTACCCCAAAGGGCAAGTCTGTCATCGATATGCTTGGTGGTAACTGGCTTCCCTGGATGATTTCGAAGGTAAATAACTTGACATCGGTCCTGTGAAATTGCGAAACTAATTTCCGCTCAGAATCCAGATGATGGATACTGCTACTCATCCGAGCAAGAGACAATCTTCTACCACGACATGACCCCAGAAGCGCAACAAAATGCTATAGCCAACCTCAAGCCGCATCCAAAGCCCTCGTTTTTAGAAAAGTCCGTGTATGAGCCGTGGCATGATATGCCATCTTTCTATCTTTTCTGTGACCAGGATCAAGCACTGCCACTTCAGGTCCAGGAAGCCTTCTCTCAGGCCCTAGGAAACCCAGGGACTTATCACGCGGACGGTTCTCACTCGGCTTTCCTGAGTGTGCCAAACCAAGTTGCAGATGGTCTCCAACTTGCGTTAAAAGAAGGCCTACAGAAGAACGAGATTGTTGTCCAATGAACTATTAGATAATCCTATTAAGGCATAGTTGAAGTGAAAGCGATCAAGCAGCCTTGAAGATACTTTTTTATTTTATCCTTAATCCCATCTTGAAGACCTCAGTAGTTAGTATACCAGGAGTATGATAGTCCCATAAGTACCAAGTGCAACTTTGTAACAGTCTGTATAGTAACGGATTGACCAATCAGATGACGAATCGCTTTATAGTCACGCGATTCGACACCGTCCACTGACGGTGGAATCGTCCGCGTAAATTATCCATGAGAGGGAACACCCCTTTTCAAGGTAGAGATTCTGCTGATCAGTTCCAGGCTATTGTAAATGTCATTGGATCTGTTCCACCAGAGGTGATAGAAACCATTGCACAAAAAATGTGAGCTCCCGGCAGGTAACACCCTTGGCCTGTATGCTTACCTTGGCTGCAGACTCTTAATTTATCCAATCACTACCCCACAATGAAGGCAGTGGGCTAGAGACGAAATTGAAGAAAGCGACACCAGAATGTTTGTTCTTCGATACCTAGTATCTCATGTCAATTGGTACTAATAAACCGGAAGCCATTGATAATGTAGGAAAAATGCGGGTGTATAACCCACAGGCTAGATTGAATGCTGCTTTGGCTCTCGGGCATCCCTATCTGAGCCCTTATCATGATCCATCAGATGAGCCAGTGGCGCTCGAACAGATCAATTGGTCCTCGGAAGTTCATAGTGACTCCGTTGACTCTTGGCAACTTGAAATGTTTGTTCACCTGAAACGCTATGCCTAATTTAAAAACTGACATTCAGCAGATATTCCGAAATAATGGAGCAAATAGGCGCTACGCTTGCAGGAAACACCACCGATACCACCTGAGTACAAAGAACCAAGTCATTTTCTGTCCGACATTACTCAGAAAATCCACCAAAATGGATCCACAAGGGTCTACAAAAGGCGAGCTACTAAACTTAGGAAACTGGATATGCAAAAGATTTATTCATATATTTCTCGTTAAATACATAAGCATCATCAAAACTTCAAGTACAGGCCGTGGCATTAGATACTAGCAGTAGATGTGACATGTCAAGCAAGAGAGGGTATCGATAGTTATGCCAGCGAGCTTATTTAGTTCTTAGCAGCCTCTGTAAGAAAAGGTTAGTATCGGATTCCTGCAAGATAGGGACTATAGTTGTAGCTTTAGAGGCTTACCCTTGTGGACATCGGCCTTGGTGTCGTGAGACAGCTCATCCTTCTTGTCAAAAATAGCATCCTTAGCGGCGGAAGCGCGGGTAGAGACGTTCGCGTCGTTGTCCTTGGCAACCTGCTTGTTGGTCTCCTTGGAGGCCTGGGCGCCGGTGCCTTGAACGGACTCAGCGACGTAGTTGGCGGCGTTCTATTGAAGGTGTTAGTGATGATGCCCTTTTGAAAAGCTAAGTAGAGCTGATTACCTTAACGGTCTCCATTGTGGATAGATAAAAGGTTTTTGTTTAATTGAGGGTTGATAAAGTGTTTGAGAATTGTAGTTAATGAAGAACTCATTTCATGGAGATTTGGTGAATTATATAGTTGTTCAGAGTAGATGCTGATATCATGCGGCGTCATCGCCCAAGCAAGTTTGCAATGACGTATAACAGGATCAACGGCGGCAACAGCCACGGACCCACCTCCTTGTGGCGCGTGCAACAAGCTTGGATAGGATCAAATACAAACAAAATCAAGTTACTTTGTAAACCTAATTATATTCTCTCCTGGTTTTCGGCTTGAAAAGTGTAGATGTCGTCAATCTTGTTAATCTGTCACATGTATGCCACGCATGAATATTGATTACTTGCCTGATTCGAACGATCGGGCCAGCAGGATTTGCCAGTGGGATCTACATAGTTCTATGTAAGAGCCTCTGATTATCCCTGGCCACAGTACGGTGTTGTATCATGTCATGGTAAATAACTTTCTCTACTGTATCTCAGAATAGTAGCGCCTTTGTATGTACTATGTGCTGATACCCATACTGTAGTACCCTCATATACTGGAAACCCCAGAGACCCGCGGGGTACCAGCTATCTTGGTATTTCTTGTAGAAACAACATTTGCTACAGACCGTAATAGGCTCAATGCAATATCCACGTCTCGTGCACGACATCCAGGGATCTACTAGCCTCCTGTTGTATCACCTGACTTCCAAGGTTTGCTACAATTATTTCTGGCACGCCAAGCCAGCCAATCACATCGCAAAGCCACAGAGGGAATCTGTAGAGTACAGTTGTATACATCCAAAATGATTGTGGCGGGAATCAAGGAAATCTTGATTTGGCCTTGCCTTTTGTTGATATCGGTAAACCCACTACTAGTGGAATAATCAGGGAATATCATGTTGCCAAAATAAAAAAGTAGCAAAACTAGTTGAATATACGAATGTACTGTTGACTAGATTCATCCGCACTCTGTAGAAAGCGCCAAGGTAGTCACATGGGAAGATTTCTACGTACGTACCTAGAAGATAGGCATCACCGACAAACTTCCAGTCGATAGGAGAAAGAAGGCCAATGAGTATGTGGACGAAGTTGAAAGTGGTAGTCTTCAAATTCACTGGTGCTTAGGAGTGAAAGAGCGCTAAAACAAGGCATATCTGCCAATATGAGTAGAAACGGTAGACTGGCTGTATTATTTATGGAAGGCTTCGGGATCCGAACAGCTTCAGTCTGTATTAGTAGGATTTAAGAGCCCATGTTGGGAAACTGTTCAGGGTTGTCAGAGTCATAAAGTGTTTGTTACCCATCTTCAGTTGCTGGTGGATAGGGTCGAAAAAGGCATGCCATACTGTCTTCATTCTGATAAGTACGAGGAACAAAATGGTCTCAGTCTACGACCAATACTCTACACCTTTAGTCGCTCTTTAATTGAAGTAGGAAGTCATCAACAGTAAGTGGTCCACACGGGGCTTCTGGGGGTTTTTATAGTGGGAGCCTCCAGTACATTTTAGAGCTCCAAATACCTAGTTCTCTCTAGGTAGAGAGCCCTTTGGTCCAAGCGCCAAAAGAATATCAACTTGATGTACCATCACTAACTACGATGTTACCATCGCTCAATTACCACGAAGGTGCTCAGTAGAATGATGTTGGGAATCAGATAAAGGACAAATGTGATGATGAAAATAAGGCAGGGAGTTCGAGTGGCCCTCAAATTAGGCAGTGGCATAGCAGCTGCTCGAGTCGTGCCTTCCTAACATAGTAATCATCTCAACCTCATCTGTTTCTCCTTCCAAAATCTCATCTTTGCGTCTTCGATTCCAACATCAATTCGTCTGAAACCAATAATCAACCTATTCAAATCTTCTCTAAACGTTATTCAGTCTTGATTTCTTCTCGAGTCCTGCCAATATGAGCACAAATAGACTGGACGGTAGTCCCAGACGTGAGAGACGCAGTGGAACATTCTCTCTGTCAGCAGCTTTTCGTTCCTCTCCAAAAAGAGCTAGGTGCATTTCATTACTGATAGCAAATGACCCAAGATGAAATTAATGAAAACAGTTTAATCAATCCGCCTGCTTCACCAGTACCTTCGCATATACAACCGACTTGCCTCGAGAAGGTAACTTGCCTTGAGAAGATTCATTACCCAATCTTCGACCCTCGAAATCCAGACCATAATCCACATACAGCATACGCATTACTGCAGTCTCCATCAAGAAACCGACAAAAGTTTCAAGCATCATCTTCCGAGTCACATAAACAAAGCTCCTGGCTTGAGGAGTTTCCTCGAAGGTCGATACATAAAGCACGATCTGGACTGCTCGCAATCCGAGCAAGTTTACTGCGTTTCTCATCTCGTGAAGGCAGTGACCTCAGTGAGACATACCTTGCGGGTGTTTCTCGTGAGGATCCCACGCGTGAACGGGATCATATTCGTCGGCCTGGTCTTTCCAGTACAACACAGGAAGATTTGAGCTTCGGAGTTGGACTATATCGAACAGCGACGTCTCCTTGGGCCGGAGTCACAGATGGATTAGACGATGACTCTGTACCTCGAGGTGAGTCTCCTCTCCCTTTGGTAAATGTGAACTCTGCGCCAGCAGAGCTAGAAAGTCACTATTACACAAGCGATGATCCAGAGCCAATGAATGAAAAGACGGTCAGTGTTACATCTGAACAACCTCCTCCATATCGCTGGATCGAGGAAAATGAGCGATATCACCCGTCTTCTAAGATGCCGAATCCGCGAGAAAATGCCAACGAAGAACCAGATCCAACAGCCGACGAAGGTTTCAGCTATTTGACTCTTTCCGACCCCTCGGAGAATTGGCCTGACCTAGGGTCTCCTGCCTCAAGCTTCAGGTACGAGGATATGATCCGTTCTCGAAGGATCACTAGCTCTCCGGGCATCAGCCCTTGCGAATCCTCTCCATTCTCTGTGCATGGATCGGTAGCTGCGCGATCTGAACAATTTGCATCTCCGGAGCAATTGGAAATACGCCCTGGTACGCAAGAAGCAAAATCCTCAAATTGTGATCGTGAAGAGTTGGCATCGATACAAAATGCCCCTTCAGAGGTTGTCGCCATTGCTTTCCCTGGTATATATCAAGCGCTATTAGACCAATGGGCCGCTGAATCACGCAACAAGATCAAAAGAACCTCACATAATCCAGATATGCCAGCCTGTGGAACTCTCATGGTCTCCCAAGATTTACAGCCTTGTGCCGGAGAGAGGTCTGAACTATCCGGAAAGCGCCATTCTTTTGGCTTACACATGTCTCTGAGAGATGTAAGTTCATTGTGGTTTTTTTCGACCAGCGACTTGGCTCTAGGAGATTGCCAATTGATACAACGCAGTACTCACTTGGAAAATGCTCTCTTGTCTTGACGTTTTCCCCCTCTCGATTTCTGACTATTCTCTTAGGAATTCGCACCACCTGGAATATCTCACAGAGCTTACGAACAAAGCGAGCTGGTTTTTTCCGTACGATCAAATGACCTATCGTCTCTGACTCGTAGTCGAGGCCCCCCATCCATCTCAAGTGACAGGGATCGAGCGGCGATGTCCCTCTACGATGAGTCGGAGTACTCGAACTATACCTATCAAAGCTCCTCGCCAGCAGATGTCACCTCACCAACGTCTCTTTCGAACGATATTTGGTCTCCTCTTGATTCTCCAATCGACGAAGAGATTATGTTTCCACCGTTCCCGAGAAATGAATATTATATGGCTGACGGCAAGACCAGCGGGTTCTACCCTAGCCCAGATGAACAGCCCATCAAATCAGAACGCCGTTTTTTCGGCGACGGTAGAATCTACAGTGGCCGTGGCCTCGATCGAACTTATTCAGACAGACTTCGCGAGGTCACCGAAAGAATCCCACCAATGGGCCTTTCGCGTGCAGTACCACAGCATGCGCGAAACGGACGAGTGGAAAGTGAATCGACAGATGAATCTGCTGTGGTTCGAAATTCTGTCCACGGAATGCCATGACTGACAGGAAATCGAAACTTCGTGGATTGTTGCTCGCCAATACTTTTTTATCATGGGGAGAAGCTTTGCATGTTCAAAAAATGATTCTGGCTTCGATATTGGATAGTCATTGTCTATTGTCATTCCTAGTATTTGTATGTTTAATTGCACAATGCGAGTCGTCCGCCTGCCGGCGTTTCATCTGAGCTTCCAAGCTTGATATTTCACTACTCTTCGAGTACTGGCATGGTGGGTAGATAGTACTGTACCCATCCCCATCCATCTATCCAAGGCGAAGCGTGAATCCAGCACCAGCCTCGCCCGAATCGCCACCCACAGCGCCTCCAAAAACACCAGCAAAGTCCAGCTCGGGTGCTTCTTGGCCCCTTTTAGGAGCTTCAGGGGTGTGGTTACGTCTCCTCTTCTCCATACCAGCCTTGGAGGGGAATGTAGGAAACATCTCTTTTGGTTTGGGGCGTGGATCTTCCTTGAAATAAGGATGGGCAAGACACTGCTGTGCGGACGGACGTGAGGCAGGGTTCAACGCCAACAGGCCGGATAACAGATGCATGCCTGCATTTGTAAGGTAAGGAAATCGCGAACGAGGAAGAAGGGGCGGATTCCCTGATGAAGAGGATGTCGACGAGGGTGGGAGACGTAGGGACTTCGCATTTGGAAGAGAACGGAAACCCGGCCATGTTTGGGTGTTCGGAGGGCCCGTTAAAGCGAAGATTTTGGATACCTGATCAACCTCGTTCTTACCCTGTAACAATGGTTCTTTAGTGAGTAATTCACCAAAGATACACCCAATACTCCACATATCGATTTCCGTGCCGTACTTGTCAGCGCCCAGAAGGAGTTCGGGCGAGCGATACCATAGGGTCACGACAAGTTGGGTCAATTTCGGTGGAGGGTCACCGTAATAACGAGCCATTCCAAAGTCGGCCAGTTTGATTTCGCCGCGGTTGTTCATGAGGAGGTTGGAGGTTTTCAGATCGCGGTGCATGATCCATTGAGAGTGAAGGAATTCCAGACCACTAACGATCTGTAACAGCAGGGTTTTGGTCTCGGATGGGAGGAAAGGCTCGCGCATCTCGTCTAGTAAGGTTTTGAGGTCATGTTCGAAGAAGTCCATGACAAGGAACACACTGGTGGGATATTTTGGTCAGTCATTGCGCTTCACCCTCCAACCATTTGTAAAGAAAAGTAGAGAAGATTTCTTACTCGTCCATTTTATTCCCCATGACCACCTCTCGAAGGTAAACGACATTCTGATGTCGGGCCTCCAATAATGTTTGAATTTCCCGCAATCCCGTAACTGGGAACCCGTCCGGCGAGTTCTCAATCTTCAATTTTTTCAACGCGACCACCTCACCCGTCGTGATGTCCTTTGCCCTTGAAACCCATCCATAAGATCCCTCTTCAATATGATTGAGTCGTTCAAAGTTATCAACATGTCTGCAAGGTCCCCATTCGCGCACCGGAAACCTCAACAGACTCGAGACCTTCTTCTGCTCTTCACTTCTAGCCACTTCCTCACTGGACAACGGTCCATCCGTATCATTCGATAGTCTCCTTCGCTTTTTCGGAGGTCCCGAATCACCATTGGCTATCTGGGAACCATCGGCGGGTTGTGCAGGTGTGGAAGTTTTACTGGCTTGTTCGAGTTGGCGCTGTTTCTCTGCCTTGGCGCGTCGTTTTTCTTCCTTCTCGCGTTTGCGCTGGGCGATAATCGCTTCTGTCTCTGGATCATCGTCTGCCCAGCGCGATTTCGAGGCCGACATGGCTGGTGTGGGTGGGAGGGAGACCGAGGGAAATGTTAAGGGTGTTATTTTTCAAGGGAGGTTCGGAATGACGTTTCTGCTTCTGGGGAAGAAACGGGCCGAAGAGCAGCTCCGATTTGAAATCCAAATTGATTCGCGCCCCGCCCGATTCCTCGGCCTTTTTGGAATTCAACCCGTTATTTCTTCTTGACTTTCGCTTTTCGCATAATACTTGTCTGATTTGATTGCTTCTGTTCTTCTCTACATTTATTTGGTCGCCTCTTTCGTCTACCGACCGGCGTGAAACTCCTTCCGAAATCGGTCTACTTCCCCGCCATCCGCCATGATTGAACCCTTCCAGGTCGGTGATCTCGAATAACCTTTGATGTCGTGAGGATATGGCATGAGAACTTCACTGACCATGTTGTGACTGAAGACTACCTTCGCGGTTCCAATGACCTGCGAGAGCTGTGTTAAAGATATCTCCAGCTCGCTGCACAAGTTGGACGGTATGATTGTTCCGCCCCCCCTCTCCTCACCATGGATGCGACTGGGTGGTTACTGGATCATCAGGCTGACGAGAATCACTTGCTTTGAACAGGCATTCAGAAAGTTGACGCAAATCTCAAGGAGCAACTGGTGTTCATCGAGGGTACAGCTCCGCCCAGTTCTATCGTGTCTGCGATCCAGGATACCGGCCGTGATGCCATTCTGCGCGGAAGTGGCACAACAAACAGTATGTGCTGTCACGAATTTCTCCCTTTATAAATACCAAGCCTTCGACTAACTGGTCCATTTTATTTTAGGCTCCGCTGTCTGTATTCTCGAAACCCACTCCAATGTGTCCAATAAGATCCGCGGCCTCGCTCGCATGGTGCAGGTCTCTCCGAACATGACCCTGGTTGACTTGACCATCAACGGTCTGGCCCCGGGCAAGTATCATGCCACGATTCGCGAGGCGGGTGACATCTCGCGGGGTGCTGAATCAACGGGCGGAATCTGGGACGCTCTGAAGACAAAAGTACTTGGATCGAATGAGGCTGAGAAGGAACCGCGTGGAATCTTTGGATCAGTTGATGTTGACCACCATGGTCGAGGAAATGTCTTCTTGGACCGACCAGTGGCAATTTGGGAATTGATTGGTCGTAGTATGGTTGTTTCCAGCAGCAAAGAAGGCCCGTTCAAGCGTGAAGATGAAAATACCTTGGTAGGTGTGATTGCACGCAGTGCGGGTGTATGGGATAATGATAAGATGGTGTGCTCGTGCTCGGGCAAGAATGTTTGGCAAGAGAGACAAGAGCAGGTTGGTAAGGGAATGGCTTAAATTTTCAAGCTCTGAGTCGATTGGATGATGAATTATGAGATGAGATGCATTCTCCAATACCCAGCATCATGCAGATAGGATCTTATATCAGAATGGTCTTCGTTGTTCTATTACTGTATCCATTCTTACGCATACACTAGCATGATACCACTTATAACATGCCTTATATACTTTGTACTTCAGTCCTTCCCTGAGAACTCGAGCATTCACGCTTGAATGTTCGCAAATTCATCATAACACACTATATGAAGTGGCAAGTTGATGCTTTGACATGTTGGATATATGATCGACACAGGGACTTGACTCATAGTGGGGCAGATCGACTGAAGAGTTCTTTGCTATTCTGCAGAGTACATCAATGGTATACGCCCAAATACGTATTGACTGGACAGTATATCTTTCTCTCTGTATCGCATTCGACTCGTGGATTCCACCGATATGTGACAGATCCAATGACTTGCATTCCTGCAGGAAAAAAGAAGCAGAAAGAAAAAGCAAAGTGGCGACGGTCTAGACGTTTGTGACTAAGGCATCACGTGGAGTCAAAAGCATTTCCCCCCGCGACTCACTCCGACTTCTCATCCACAGTTGGATCATGGCTTTGAGGAGCCCCCGCTGCCTTTGTTCCTCATATTGCTCGAAATGCTTGCCCCTAACTTCTCTTTCGCCAATACCCCACTACCGCCAGTCCCTCCCGTAGAAGAGGCTCCCACGTACTCGCCCGATCAGGTTCCCTCGTGCGGCGGCCATGGTACCTTGGAGATCCTCGAGGTAACTCGCTTTTTGGAGGCGCATGGGATAGAATGTTGTATTGTAGGAGTCTCGGCTTTGATGTTCTATGGTGCTGGCCGGTCCCGAGATGTACGATGGTCCTCTCCTTCAATCTTGTCTGGATTGTAAGGCTGACAGGCGCGCCAGGAATGGGATCTTTGCGTCCCCGATAACAAACTCCATGAGGCTGCAGCTCTGCTCGCCTGTGGCTCTCTCGCCGATAAAATCCACCCTGTTCCTCCGCTCCCTATCCAACACCCTTCGTCGCTTAGCCATACCTACCACCGATTCAAAGGCAAGGGCATTCATTTTTACCTCGTTCTTGTCCCGGCCCATGATGCCCATATCTCCTCCGGTCCTTTTCGCATTCAGCGCAGCATGAATGGTATTCCATACCCGACATTACAGGTCCTAATGCAAAGCTTCTTGGACACGAATGACGAGGTCTCACTTTGCGATTGTATCGATGGGTCGAATGTCTCTGAGGAGTGGGGACGAAGATATCTGGATCTAGATGGGTCGAATGACTTGGAATGGGCGACTCGCATGAACCAAAGAGCCAAAGAGGCTGCTCAAGGGAAAGGGTGGCCGTTTGTGTATTATTTCCCAACGCAGAAAATCAGCAAACGAGAAAAATGGGAATCTAGGGTAAGAGGCAAAAAGGGACGACTGGAGTGGAAGACCCCGGATTCCCTTTTTGATACACGATTTCGATTGAAGGGCTCCCCGGACCCGTGGACCCAGAAGCTCATGTCGTCTTAGTGATGTTTTTCATGTTTTCATGAACTATGTGGTAATGAACATACTAAATAAATAAACATATAAGCAAATACATAAATTAATTATTGTGATATATTTCCATATTCCTAGTAAATACAAAGTTCTACCCGAAGAAAAGACATCATTATTTTGAAGCCACTGTCAACTTGACAGACCCAAAAGAGACCGCATATTTTCAACTTGTTCCGGAAATGCACCATATGTTGTCGCATATTGCATCCAGAAATATCGTCGCTGCTCAATATCATAATAATCCCTAAAGGTCGGGACTTGAGCAGCGTACTGCGTGAATAAGAATTCCAGGTCGAGAAAGTCTTTACTTCGTTGCTGGCCACGCCGAGCATATGCATCTAGTTTTGCATATATCTGGAAGAAGAGACTTAATACCAAGACTGGTGAACCTAAAGGAGTTGGTCTAAATGGATTGATGGGTTCGCGCGAAGATTGTAGATCAGAAGGTGTACCCAAATTTCCTATGCATGTACAACATACTATGTCAACACCTTGGGCGTTCTAACCCACGAAAAAGGGAGGCAAAGACTTACCACTGATCACAATGTCCATGCTTACGGCCAGGTCTGGGACTTGGGGGAACTCCCCATCGAAGCTCTGACCGGTGTCAATGAATATTTGGACCGATGTACGGCCATGAATGGCTGGGTAATGTATCCTAGGCAGCGCGTTAGAATACAAGTTAGGCGATGAGATAAAAGAGGGAATTGAGGTCTAGATGGATCGAGATTGCTTCATGTAGATCGCTTCATCGAAATTGCTGGGTAAAGGGAATTTCATGTGAAAGAATGGCTCAAGTACCGAGACTGCGCAGTCAAGACCTGCTTCAAATAATCCATCGAGGTAGCAACCGTAATATCAATATCCTGAGTTCTGCGGCGTCCGCCTCGTAGGTAAACCGCCCATCCCCCAATGAAGGCATAAGTAACCTGATTGGCCTCAAAGAGCCCCGCAATAAACCTAGCGGCGAGGCCCAGGTGCAGGAGGTCGGCTGTATTCGATGGGTAATAAAGCTCTGCAAAGCGGTCTGTGTTGTAGATTTCCGCCATAATCTAGTCCTAGTAAGGATGAAGAGTATATTCGGATGGAGGCATCCACTGGTCCCCGTTGGTGATAGTAGGGGCTCCCATCCTCTGGAGATCAGGAGATGTGGGAAGGAGGGGCAAACAAGGGTGACAAGTGTTGTTGATGAGAGATCCCTGTCGTGGGTGTTGGCGTGAGCGCCCGGATCGTGGCACACGTGACGGGATATTCCCCGAGTAATTAATTTTGAATAGTTTGTTTGTTCCTTTTGATGATTTTAAGCTGTCGAGAGGATTCTAACGTATTTACCTGCAAGGATTGGCTGGGCGTTATTAATTTGGCAATTCCCCCCGAGATTATACGACCCGCTTCATCCGTCCAGGGGGAAAAGAGTGTAATTAGTGATGACTGTCCAAGTTTGCACTAGTAAGCACTCCAGTACGCCGCACTTCATGATATCACGGGATCAGTAGTAACTCGATGTGAGATGTTTCGATAAAGTATTGCCCCTATTCATATCATGCTAGAAGTGGGCGAATTCGAGAACTCGTGGTAGCATTTCGTGGCCTAGGAGAGTATAGTGTGCTTCTTACCTGCTCTATACTAACTCATTTCTACGTCGAAGTACTACACCTTCGAAACATCAGATCGTAGGGTCTTGGTGGAAATACTATCAGAACATCTCTACCTAGGCTAAGTAGCCGCTGAAGCCCAGAATATTGTCAAAGGATCTTTCTCTGGGACTTATACTTCACCATGTCGAATTCTCTATTCTATACTAAGCACACAACTTGATGTCGATACCATGTGATTTTAGCCAAGGATACATCGCGAGTCTATCAGATATTTCAGAGCCACATTGAATTCATAACCCAACCGTGAATGTTGCTTACAGTTGCCCCATCGGTCATTCCCCAGTGGTTAGATGTGCGGCTTTGGGGCCCCGCGATTGTGGGGTGCGAAACATCGCCAGTTTGGGCGGATCGCGGGGAAGCCATCTCCAGCGCCGGCATTAACGTCGGTCTACTTTATAACACCATACTAGAGTATTCAACCAGACGAAATATCTATTCAACTCCATTCATACCAACAATATTTTATCATGGTGGATCTTACCACACTCGCGACATTCCCCTCCAAGCCCCGCATATTCATCCTAACGGATATGCTTAATGAGCCGGACGATTCGCAATCTCTGGTTCGATATCTACTATACGCCAACGAGTTTGATACCCGTGGTATTTGTGCGACCACATCCACCTGGCTGCGCTCAAGTACTCATCCCGAAGAAATTCGACGAATCATCACTGCCTATGGGAAAGTGGTCAAGAATCTCAACAGCCATGTGCATCCAGACTTCCAATATCAATCGGCCGAGGAGCTACTAGAAGTGATCACATCTGGACCAGCTGTATGTAACCTTGGAGACCGAATAAGCATGCTTCGTTGCTTATCGAATATGCCGCTGATAATGGGTAATCACTAGGTTTACGGCAAAAAGGCCCTGCAAGAGCCTTTAAGTGCAGGCGCACAGCGACTTCTTGCAACACTGCAAGAATCATCAGAACCACTCTACGTTCCAGTATGGGGAGGTGTAAATACTCTAGCCCAAGCATTGAAATTTCTGTCCGAAACAACGTCTGAGAAAGAAGCAGCCATGATGCGAGCCAGACTTCGCATCTACACTATTTCAGACCAGGATAACTCGGGCCCCTGGATACGAGCCAAATTCCCTGATATATTCTATGTTGTTTCTGCACACGGCTGGAATCAATATAGCCAAGGAAGCTGGCTAGGCATGAATGCTGGTGCTGGTGAAGGAGCCGACAATACTAAAGTACTTAATGCTTGGCTGAGAGAGCATATACAGGTCGGAGACTTTGGGGTCGAGTCATACCCACCCGTGAAATTTGGGATGGAGGGTGACACACCTTCTTTCCTATGGCTCGTTCAAAACGGGCTTAATCACCGAGGCCGCATTGATTGGGGAGGATGGGGAGGCCGTTATACTCGGCCACAAGCCGAACCGGACTGGAATGATGGGATCGACATGAATCATTTCCACAATGCGAGTGACTTTGGAGTTCTAGGCATAGACGGGAAACGTTACAGTGATCACAAGACGACTATATGGAGATGGCGAGATGCGGTTCAGGACGACTTTGCAGCACGTATGCATTGGACTCTAACCGATCAATTCTCCGAGGCTGGACACCCTCCGGTTGTGGATATTAATAGCCATACAGGCGTGGACCCTCTAATTATCAAGGTCCAACCTGGCGAGGTGCATAACTTGGATGCTAGTGGAACTTACAACCCTGATCACGGCCATTCAGCAACTGATCTGGATTATACGTGGATGCTTTATGGAGATGTCAATGGCTTTCACTTCTTTGGTAACGGCCCCGAAGTTAAAATAGAAGCCACAGGGAAAGCCTCCAGAGGGCTACAATTGGATCAAAGCACAGCAGGCTTTTTCAATCACACTCGGGGATCCCAAGTTCAGGTCCATGTGCCGGCAGTGGAAAGAAACCCTCAGACGGGACTGGTCACGCCGGACTTTCACGTTGTGTTACAGGTCACTAACTCGGCGGGGCCATATCCAATCCGAAGATATAAACGGGTGATCTTTTCCTATGTTCTTGATGGGATATCGATACCATTGGGGAAAGTCCCTGATGGATTTGAGTAGTGGTACTAGCTTCAATATCTATTCGGAGAAACATTCACAGTGTATCAAGATATCATGAATAATACATACCTGGGTAGTTAGTTAACTAATACTGCTACTGATAGTACTCGTCTATACTGGAATTCATTCAACGAGAAAGGAAAGATTTGTCTTGATACTACATTAGTTACCACTTAATGTTAGTATTTGCCTAGGTGATCGTCATTTGCGAGATTGGTTACTGAAATAGTAAGAGGGGTGCATACATTAGTGCGTGGACGTGATATTTCCCGTCCCAAATTCACCATTGGAAGAATAGCGGTCATACTATCGACATGCGGGAAATGAACATACGATTGATTCGAAGAACGGCTTTTTTCGAAAGTTGGAAGGTTCAATGCCAAGCTCCAACACGAAGGAATGAAGCGGTCCAATGGGGGGTATTTTGATGGCGAGGGTCAAGTCAGATCTCTAAATAAAGAATCTAAGCGCCGTGGCTCGCTTTTGGCCCCAGAAAAGAATTCCCAGCCATCAATCAGTATCTTATGAAGCGCATATTCGGGTCGGGAATAACCATCTGCCATCTGCCACCATGCCTACTATACTGTTAGTGTGATTGTTGATCTGGGCTTGTATACTCCCGCTAGTGTGTTCTCCCCGCGCAGAATCCATGGTTCACAGTCTGTGCGCTCCATCAGAACCTCATAACTTCGAGTTGAAATCTTGGAACTGTTGATATATTAGTAGGAGTACTACAAAAAAAAAAGCAAGATAGATGACCAGTTGTTCATTTGTCCCGACAGACTGGCACTCGCCATGCGTTGTGGTGCCCACTCGAATGCATACCAGTCACCCACTCACAAACGTGGATGAGCCAAAATGGCATCCTTGGCCGCTGATTGCTCGAGACGTGCAGAAATGCTGCAGGTGTAAGGCAAGTTATTTTTGTCCCATCACGTCCTCGGCGCTTGGGAGCTCCCCTGCCCAAGAAACCCCCTCTTGCGCTCTGCACGTCTTTGCTTCTTTTGCCCCTATTCCCGCTCTTTTGACTAGGGAAATCTTGCCATCCACCAAGTTGTATATACAACGGTGTCTGTCTAGTAGAATCTCCTCCCAGTCTGTCGGATCACCATTAACCCCTCCTCCTCCATCATCCATACATTCACATCCACTTTCACATCCACATCCACTTTCTTCACCTCCTCGCCGTAATCGGGGGCTTGGGCCACAACCCCACAGATTAACAGTCACACCAGATGTGACTGGGTCAACCACCGATTTTTCTTGTGAACTATTGACTCGATTTTTGACATGGCGTGATTCTATTAATACTCTTTCTTTCCTTGCTATCGATCTTTTTCCCGAACAGTCGGGAGGACGTTCCCGCCATCCCCGCCATTCTCCTCGCTAGTACTGCCCACTTCTCTATCTTTCTCTTTCCCCTCTATCGCCCTATTCTCACGACGTACCACACGCCTTATTATCCTTCAATATACCATTGTCGGAACTACTGTGCTTGGAAGGGGGCTAGCCAAACCTGACTTATCACATTGCTGCCGATTCGCTACCATTACAGTCAACAACTATAAGTGCACGGGCTATTCCCTGAATGCGACACCCAAAGGCTACCCTCGGCGGCATTTGATTAGTGTCATCCATCCTGGAAATAGACTACACTTAGGTTCAGTGGGGTGAGAGCCCTCAATTTCTCATCATTGAGACACTGTCAACCTACATCACCAAAATAAATGATTTTGTCCAGGTAGCATGTCACTCAAACAAGTATGAAGTTCGCGCAACGAACCCATTATCAGATCTCACTACTAATGCTATATACCTTCTTAGGAAATCGAGACATGGGTACAAGCCCTCGATGCCTATGATAACCAAGAGTTCGAGGAGTCGCTACGCTTTTTCGATCAAATCGCCGACACTTCCAAGATTTTGTTCAATTGTGGTGTGATCTATGCGACGTTAGGTGAACATGATAAAGCAGTACGTCCACACAGGTAGAAAGAAGTCCAATCGCATCCCTCTTTACTGATTCCATTTACTAGGTGCAATGTTACCAGCGGGCAGTTAGTCTAGATCGCTATCTTGCCATCGCCTATTTCCAACAAGGCGTGTCCAACTTTTTACTTGGCGACTTTGAGGAGGCATTGGCCAATTTCAATGACACATTATTATATCTACGAGGAAATACCTCCATTGACTATGAACAATTAGGCCTGAAGTTCCGTCTATTCTCATGTGAAGTCCTCTTCAATCGAGGCCTCTGCTATATTTACCTTCGGCAGATGGAGCCAGGCATGCAAGATCTCAAATTCGCAGCACAAGAAAAAGTCTCACCAGATCACGACGTGATTGATGATGCTATAAATGAAAATGCAGATGTATTTATCCATCGCCTCTCAGCATTCAAATTTGGAATATCGTGGTGTCTGACATTATGAACGCAGGGCTACACAGTATTCTCTATACCCGTGGGCGTCTTATATCGTCCTAATGCTGCCAAGGTCAAAAATCTCAAGACGAAAGACTATCTTGGAAAAGCCCGACTAGTTGCTGCATCGGACCGAAATCAGAGCGCCGATCACCAATGGAGGCCCATGGTCATCGGCAAAGCCGCTTTAGAAGACCGCGAAGGAGTATCCTGGGGAGCTACAAATCTTGTGCATAAAGGCATTACCAGTCGTACGCGACAGCATTCAGAACCTCCTCTCAACCGCAATGTATTCCCACCCACACCACCCCCAGAAGACCGCTCCGTCAGCAATGGCTCAACAGCCCAGGGTCCTTCACACACCCGATCATCTTCACTTCGAAGCGCCAGACCACCACGACTAGATCTCGAACGAACAGGTGCCAGTCTAGAGCAACAGTCAACAACACAACCACCACGAACAGAAAAACCACGTATCGGAACGACAAGAACGGCTTCAGAGCCGCGAGGTCCATCAACTCGTCACCAAAATATGCGCGGTTTCGGCCAAGAGCCCAGTCGTACCTGGTCTCGCGAGACAGGCGGACACCGTCGAAATTTGAGTGACACTAGTTTCCCGGAACATCATCATATCCAACCTCAGTACGGCCAGCCTGATCTTTATACAAGCAACAGCAGCAGCAACAACAACAACTATGCCAGTCCACAAAGTCTTTCTAGCTCAGGTTGGGGCCGTGGGCCCCGATACCAACCTCCCCAATACATAGACGAAGAGGACGAATACGGCAGCGACGTATGTGACGGTGAGCCGCTTAAAGAAGGCGGTTTCGAAATGGTATTTGGCGCACCATTCCCCGGCGAGCAAGGGTCAAGCACATCACCAATGCAACAACGACGAACGCGCTCTCCGACGCGATTCTCACGAAGAGCGAATTCGCGAAGGCCGGAGGTACGTCGGTTTCGGACGAAGGTGCATGCGCCAGATGATATCCGGTATATCATGATTGGACAGACAGTTGAGTTTGCCGAGTTCGAGACGAAGATTCGTGAGAAGTTTGGGTTTCAATGTCCGCTTAAGATGAAGGTGCAAGATGATGGGGATATGATTACTATGGTTGATCAGGAGGATTTGGATCTTTTACTTTCTTCTGCGAGGGAGGTTGCGAGGAGAGAAGGGAGTGAGATGGGGAAGATGGAGGTGAGTTCCTTATTCTCTTATTTCTGCTATGATGTTGGACTGTACTAACTTAGATAAAGGTATGGGTGGAAGAACGCTCTATGATTTAGGATTTATGCATTGGCATTTGGCATGTGTTGATAGCATTTGATTTGTCTATACCCTTTAGTTGCATGAATACGCAAGGCATTATTGTGTAGTATATTATAGCATTCGATTTCGTCCTGCACCGTGCTTATTATCAGTGTGATACAGTCTTAGAGTATGAAGATATTAGTAGTTTGGGAGATAATCAACCATACTCGTAGCTGTAATACCAGCAATTATAATTTGTATTCCTTGATTTTATTAAAATGAAATCAAAATTAGAATCATTCCGTTAAGTTCATTACTTATTTATACTGGCAATCCTCTACAAAATGGCAACTCTATTGCTTTGCTCCACACATTCCGGCCTCGGCAGCGGACCAGCGCAGCACTGACGTTGTTGACAGATCCTCCTCCATCTTCGCCGACTCAACCTCACCTCCCCAAACCACCCACAATGACAGACCTCACACCAACCCTGAATGAACTTCTATCCGCCAAAAATGCCCAATCAACAAAACCCCCAGTAAACTTCTCTCCAGCAGATGAATTCCTCAAAGAAGCGCAGCGCATCGTTCGTCAACTCAACCCTACTCCCCCTCCGCGCAGAGAACAAAACTAACACAATCCAGAACTCCCACATAATCTCCCTATCAAAATACCTAACATCAATCCGACACGCCTACCTCTCAACAAATACCCCATCCCGCCGCCTTCAACCAAATACACCAACCTCACAAACCCAACTCCAAAACCAATCTCAATCCCAACACCTCACAGACCCAGAACGCGATGCAATCGACTCCTCAACCGCCCTTCTCCTCCGCGACCTCGCATCATCAATAACAAACCTCTCCGATGCCGAAACCCTCCGCAAAAAGACAACCACTCAACTCCTCCACAAGAAGTACGGCCACACGGCCGCAGGCGCGCTCCTCCTCCGCTGGGCAAGCGGGATTGATGACAACGGCGGCGGGAAATCCGCGGAACAAATCGAAGCCGAGGAGCGGGAGAAAACAATTTCCTCTGTGCGGGAGGGTATTCTTTGGTTTTTGAGAAGGGGGTTGGATTTCGTCGTTGATGTGCAGCGTGGGATGGTGGAGAAGAGAATCGAACGGGTTCGAGAGAAGGAGAAGAGTGTTTTATATAAGGCTATGAAAGGTGGTGTTCCTTCTGGATCTGCTTCTGGATCTTCGTTGAAGGAACAAGGTGATACGCGCAGTTATAACGATCAGAATGGGTTTGGATCATCGATAAAAACGCCTGATGCTGCGGTTCTGAGTGAGGCTGATTCCCGTGAAATTGAGGGTCAACTTTCTGCGGAGCAGTTACAGCTTTTTGCTGAGGAGAATGATTCTATGTTAAAGCATTATGAGGATACTCTTGGGAAAGTCCAGTACGTTTCTTGCCTTTTTTTTGGGGGGGGGGGGTTTCTGCTTCCCTGCTTCATGTTGATATGATGCTGATTTCTACTAGGAATGCGGAACGGTCTCTTTTGGAGATTTCTTCTTTACAGGAAACTCTCGTCACGCATCTTGCTACACAGGAGGAATATATCTCGCAGCTTGTTAGTGATGTTGATACGACGGAGGAGAATGTTGGTAGAGGAAATCGCGAGTTAAAGCGTGCGACGGAGAGAAGGAGTACGGCACAAGCGGTGTTTTGGGGAACTGTTGGTTTATGTACATCGCTTGTGGTTTGGGATTTGATCTTTTGATCTGATTTGAAGGGGTGGCAAACATGGTGCAGTGATTTAAGATGTAAGAATTATCACATAGCGAATACCCTAAGTCTTTCATGAGTTTCGCCAGCCCATTCTAGTAAAATGGTCATATGCCCAAGAGTATGAATTCAGGATGGACCAAGCCAAGTGTATCATTCGAGTAGATTTACATTTACATGTGATGCAACTCTCGGACCCACGCAGATCCCGACAACATTTTAGAATCACATGTGCACCGGAACAGCTAGCTAGCAAAGGAAAAGAAAGGGAAAGAGACAAGAGAAGAAAGACGCTTATTGGTATCGTATTGGTTGCCTAGGAAGTTTCACGCACGACGCTGTCGACAGCCTCGGCGAAGTAATCCAGGTTATTTGTGTTCAGACCAGCCATGGAGATACGGCCGTTCTTAGTCTGGAGAGTAATGACGATTAGCAATGAACCGAGTCATAATAAGAATTTCGTTTAGGCAGGGTGGGAAATAAGTAGGAGGTAAGGGTTACGAGTTGAATACTCACCATATAAACGTGCCACTTATCACGGAGAATCTTCACTTGAGTCTCGGACAAACCAGTGAAACTAAACATTCCAATCTGAGAAGTAATATGATCCCATGAACCGGGTGTACCCTTCGCCTCAAGACGCTCACGTAGACCGGTCCGCATCTCCTGAATACGACCGCTCATAGTACGCAGATCATCCTCCCACTCTGCAAAAAGGGTAGGATCATTCAGAACACGACTGGCAATGCGAGCTCCATACGCAGGCGGATTGGAGATCTCCGACCGCTGCAAAATAGCCAACTGGCTCGCAATGTGCGAGTTAGCGGTGGAGGCATCAGCGCCGGGAGCAGAGATGAAATGGAAAGCACCCGTGCGCTCACCGTACAGACCGAAATTCTTGGCGAAAGACTGCGCGACGCAGAGCTCGAAACCCTGCTCGACGAAGTAGCGGATGGCCCAGGAATCGCGGACTAAATCGCCTGATGCGAAGCCCTGGTATGCGGTGTCGAAGAATGGGAAGTGTTGGCGCTCGCGCATCACGGCGGCGATCTCGCGCCACTGGTCCTGCGAGGGGTCGACGCCGGTTGGGTTGTGGGCACAGGCGTGCAGGAGGATGATCGAGCCATTCGGGGCTGTCCGCAGGGCTTGGAGCATGCCATCGAAGTCAAGGCCCTTGGTCTCCTTGGAAAAGTAGGGGTAGTTGGCGAGGGAGAGGCCGACATTGGTGAAGATTTGGTTGTGATTGGCCCATGTTGGGTTGGAGAGGTAAATGGTAGGTTTTTGCGGATGGAATTTGGACAGGAAAAGACCGCCCAGGTGGACGGCGCCGGTTCCCGAGATGGTTTGCAGAGAGCAGATCTAGAAGTGCGGGCGAGATTAGCGCGTATACAGCAGAGGATAACGAGTGGACAGTGGGGGGGGGGGGGGGAGGGGGGGGTATGAACAAAATGGGAGGGGGGG